>ERZ773359.1966-NODE-1966-length-26979-cov-12.819158_pt1 | contig 26979 bp, 24 predicted proteins | sample MGYA00374955_ERZ773359 | MGnify/ENA primary metagenome ERZ773359 (study PRJEB29098, sample SAMN04486028) | biogas fermenter metagenome | study: EMG produced TPA metagenomics assembly of the Biogas fermentation microbial communities from Germany - Plant 4 DNA1...
TATCTAATTCACATTCAGTGGCTCCTGCAAAGAAAAACCTGGTAAAAGCTCTTGCATCTTTGCTGGTTAAAGGGAGAGTGCGGAGTTTACGCTCAAATTCTTGCCATTCATTTTGGGGATAAACAAACAAGCAATGATCCAAGCCCTTGGTCACAACAAATCTTTCGCCTAAGCCTTCACGAAACTTAGAGGGCATAATGACACGGCCTTTTGAATCAAGGACATGTTGATACTCCCCAATAAACACCACTCTCACCTCTCTCCTTTATTATCTCACCACTTGCCCCCACTTTCAACCACTTTTTATTACTAATTCTCTACTTTTTTATAATTTCCTTCTTAAATAGGGCTAAAAGTTCGGAAAAACTTTAAAAATAGGAAATAAGTCCTAAAATAACAAAAAACACGGTCTTATGCCGTGTTTTTTAAGCAAAATATAAAGTTCGACATCATTTCGACTACAAATTTATATAGTTATAAACAAAAAGCCCAATCTATATCTCTAATATGAGTTTTGGAGTAAAATCCAAATAATCACAGGATACCAAGTGGTACGTTATTCCATTAATATGACCCTCAATTACTCCCTTTAAGCTGTCACCATGGAGATGCCCAAAGACTACATGGTGCACGGGATATTGCCTAATTAAATGGCAAATCTCAGCTTCCTGTCCTTTATCGTCAAAAGGAGGGAAATGGAGTAATACTATAATATTGGAACAATCTCTAGCATCATCCAGGGATAGCTTTAATCGATTAAGCTCCCTATTAAATATTTTCTCATCATGACTGGTGGAATCCTTCGTACCTGGAGGAGCCCATCCCCTTGTTCCACAAAAAGCTAAATCAGGTATATCTTCAAATTTAAGGCTATCATTTTGTATAGCATAAATAGAAGGATGTGTGGCCTCCCTGATGCGAGTAATGGAAGACCACCAGTAATCATGATTTCCTTTTACTAATACTTTCCTTCCAGGTAAATCAGCAATCTGGTCTAAATCAACCAAAGCCTCATCCAATTTCATAGCCCAGCTAATATCTCCTGGTATTAAAACTATATCCTCTGGAGATATAAGCTCAACCCAATTTTTCTTTATTTTCTCCCAGTGATTTTTCCAATTATCTCCAAAGATATCCATAGGCTTATCTTGCATGCCTGGAAGATGTAAATCGCTTATAGCATAAACTTTCATTTTTTTACAAGCCCTAATTCGTTTAATTTATTCATTATCTCTTCATTAACACTTGTTGCTTGTCTCTCAGAGTCTGTAACAACAATCTCTATATAATTGGTGTTTCCATTTTTATAATAATCATTGAGCGGCGCAGTCTTTACTTTGTATTCTTCAAAACGTTCTCTTATGGTTTCTTCATTGTCATCATCCCTCTGCACCAAGGGAACATTACAATCAGGACAATTTTCTATACCATCTTTTACATGGAATATCCTTTTGCAATTTGGACAGCTTCTTCGTCCCAACAAACGTTCCAATAATACCTCTTCAGTAACTTGAATATCTATAACCACATCTACTTTTTTGCCCATAGCATCCAGCATCTTATCAAGAGCCTCAGCTTGGGCTACTGTTCTGGGATATCCATCTAAAATAACTCCATCTTTGTACTCCGGCTTTCTTAAACCATCTTCTACCACGCTATTGACAATCTCATCTGAAACTAATTTTCCCTCTTTAATTACTTGGAGGTCATTATATAATTCATGATTGGGATTGGCTAGAATATCCCTAAAAAGATCGCCTGTAGATAAATGAGCAATCCCTAACTTTTCTGATATCATACCTCCTTGGGTACCTTTACCAGAACCAGGCGCTCCCAATAATACTATGTACATTTTTTCTCCTCCTCTTTCATAACTTTTTCTTCTAGTTTATCCTCTCGTTTATTCTAGCATACCCAAACCCTATTAACAACCTTGATTTATTTAATTAGATTCCATACGTACAGGACGGCGGTTTTGAATTAGTGAATTGAGCTACTTTAAGATTCTTTTAAGAATTATATTCCATTATATATTGTATAATAGAAATTGTAATATATTGTAATATGCTTGTTGTAGTTCATTATATAATTTGGGTTTATAGCTATATCTGTATATTCGGGGGGTGAAAATATGGTAAAAAATAAGGAAAAGCTTATGAGCCTATGGAATAAGTATGGACATTTTTCTCTTCTTTCTCTTTATGGAATCTGCCAAATCTGGTTCAACTATTGTGAAAGAACTATTCGGCCAAAATACTTTATGTATTCCCCAATAGATGATTATATACCTTTTGTTAAATACTTCGTTGTCCCTTACCTAGTTTGGTTTGCTTATATGGGCATTGGTTTCTTGTACTTGGGATTGGTATCCAAGAAAGATTATTACCGGCTCTGCTGGTTTATATTTGGAGGAATGTGTATTTGTTATGCATTATATATGATTTTTCCTAATGCACAAAACTTAAGGCCTGTTATAGTAGAAAATGATATATTCTCTAGAATGATAAAGCATATATATAGTACAGATACCAACACCAATGTGGCACCCAGCATTCATGTACTAAATTCCATAGCAGTTCATGTTGCATTAGTAAATTGTAAAGTATTTAGGAAAGAATCTAAAATTTGGAGGGTCCTATCCTTTATAACTGCAGTACTTATATGCCTTTCCACTGTCTTTATTAAACAGCATTCCATCAAAGACGGTATGTGGGCTGCGCTTCTAGCTACAGTATTATATATAGCAATTTATAAAGCACCCACCTTTTTTGAAAAAAGAGACGTTTTTGCTACTGATGCTGAAAAAACATCTCTTTAAGAGTTTTAAAGGGCTGCCTTGGCAGCCCCTTTTATAAACTTGTTTTATTATTTTATTATACTCCCAGCTTATTGCGGCGAATTTGTTCATTTTTAGTAAAGTTATTTTTTACAACATGCCCCTTCAATGGCAGTATCCTTTGGTGTATTATATCAATAAACCAGTCAGGCTGTGGGAAGAAATATTCTTCTAGCTCAAAAGCAGGGGTGATCCAATTCCTAGCTCCTAAAACTACCGGTGGAGCATCAAGATAGTCAAAGGCCAATTCACCTATATTCCGTGCCACATCATTTAGATATGAACCTCTCTCACAAGCGTCGCTTGCCAGTAGAATCCTTCCTGTCTTCTTGACGGACTCTAGCACTTTCTCATAATTAAAGGGCACTAAGGTTCTAGCATCAATAACCTCTGCACTTAAGCCATATGCTTTTTCTAATATGTCAGCAGCTTCGAGAGCTCTATAAAGGGTTGCTCCTACAGTCAATATGGTTATGTCGCTACCCTGCCTCTTAATATCTGGCTCACCTATAGGCACTTCATAATATCCTTCTGGTACACCGTCTGGCTTAAACATTTCACCTATATCATAAAGTCTTTGGCTTTCAAAGAATATGACAGGATCAGTTCCCATCAATGCACTATTCATCAAACCCTTTGCATCATAGGGAGTAGCAGGGAAAACTACTTTTAAACCGGGTATATGGGCACATAAGGAAGTCCAATCCTGAGAGTGCTGGGCTCCATATTTTGAACCAACAGATACCCTGACAACTACAGGCATTTTCAATACTCCAGCGCTCATAGCTTGCCATTTAGCTAGTTGATTAAACACCTCATCCCCGGCACGGCCTAAAAAGTCACAATACATAAGCTCTACCACTACCCTGCCTCCAGAAAGTCCATATCCAACAGCTGAACCCACTATTGCCCCCTCAGATATTGGAGCATTGAACAATCTATGGTAAGGTAGGCATTCTGTTAAACCCCTATATACAGCAAAGGCTCCGCCCCAATCACGATTTTCTTCACCATAGGCTATTAAGGTAGGATCAGTATAGAATTTATCAAGTAAAGCTTCAAAAATCGCATCTCTAAATTGGAATACCCTAGTCTTTGGGACAGGCTTCCCATCTTTATAGGCAGTTCTTATCTTACGTTTTATCTGTTGAACCCTAGGATTCTCTTCTTTAGGAATCAATACATCAGGTTCTCTGTCCTCCATTTTCTCTATTCTCTCATTGGAAAACATTAGATCTGATATTATATCAGGATTATTCTTTACATCCATATAGGGAGAAATATCTTCATCAATGGCTACTTTGAAATTCCTAAATATTAGGTTTTTAGTATCTTCCCAAATAGCATCAAATTCTTCTTGGCTTGCAATACCTGCCTCAATCAGATCATTCTTAAACACTTCTATAGGATCCTGCTCCATCCAGGCCTCTAGTTCTTCTTTTGTACGGTAACTGGATGCATCGGAAGGAGAATGTCCAGAAAATCTATAGGTAAGGATATCCAGCAAAACTGGACCTTCTTTATTCTCTAAAATCTCTTTCTTTCTCTTTATAGCATCTATTACAGCTAAGGGATTAAAGCCATCTACTCTCTCAGCATGCATCTGTTCAATATTTATACCTGCACCTACTCTAGCAAGAATTCTATATCCCATGGTTTCACCACTAGTCTGACCGCCCATGCCGTATTGATTGTTAAAGAAATTAAATATTATAGGTAATCCACCCCTATGGCTTTCATCCCATAACAGCTTAAACTGGTCCATAGCAGCCATGTTCATGGCTTCCCAAACAGGCCCGCAGCCCATAGCACCGTCTCCAATATTGGCAATAACTATTCCTTCTTTTTTATTTACCTTTTTATATAGGGCTGAACCCATGGCAATATCTGCAGAACCACCAACTATGGCATTATTAGGATAGATACCAAAAGGTGTAAAGAACACATGCATTGAGCCACCTAGCCCCTTATTAAAGCCAGTTTCTCTGGCAAAGATTTCTGCTAAGGTACCATATATAAGGAAGTCAATAGCCAGTTCTTTGACATCATTATTATTTTTATTATTCTTTTCTACTATTTTAAGAATGGTTCCATCAAAGTATCCTTCCATTATTTCTAGCAGCCTATGACTATCCATTTTATAGATGGTGGATAAACCCTTGGCCAAAACTTCCCCATGGCTTCGATGGGAGCCAAATATAAAATCATTTTCATCTAATAGATATGCTTGACCAACAGCTGCTGCTTCCTGCCCTATGGATAGATGAGCAGGACCAGGGTGGTTATATTCTATGCCATTATACTGACCTGTCTTTTTCACCAGATCGATCATGGTTTCAAACTCACGGATAATGGCCATATGGCGATATATTCTTAAAAAGTCCTCTTTAGAATAATTCTCTTTTTCCTCTTCTATGGTTTTTTGGTACTGATTTACCGGAATATCATAAAATTTAATCCATCCGCTTTTGCGAGCTTCATTTGGATCGATAAATTGACTCTTAGGCATGGTGAGTCCCCCTTTACTGGATATTTACAATTACCTATTATCTACTAAACTTATTTAAATACTTATAAATTTTAGACTCTAACCCCTATACTCAAATATTCCCTCCCGTATGATCTCTGAAACGGTGGGATGTGGGAATACTAGCTCTTTAATATCCTTTACTCGCATTTGCATCTCTATCATAAGAGCAGCACCGTAAATGATTTCAGAAGCTGGATTTCCGATCATATGAACACCTAACAACCTACTGTGCTTTTTATCTATTACAAGCTTACAAATTCCATCTCCGCCTTCATTCTCAGCTACATACCTTCCGCTATAGCGCATGGATAGCTTTACGGTATCCACTTCAATGCCTTTCATTTTTGCTGTTGCCTCAGTTTCACCTACTGAGGCAACTTCGGGATTTGTATAGATTACTGATGGAATAGCGTTGTACCTCATAAAATCCCTACGCCCTAACATATTATTTACGCATACCTCAGCCTCTCTATAAGCAGTATGGGCTAGGAGTGACTTTCCATTTACATCCCCAGCTGCATAAACATTGGGAATATTGGTCAGCCCAGTCTCATCAGTTTTTATTCTGCCATTGTCTATCTCTACTCCTATGGTTTCTAGACCTAAACCTTCTGTAACGGGCCTTCTTCCAACACTTAGTAGTATCTTGTCTGCCTCTATGGCAGTTTTCTGACCTTGAGACTCAAATATAACCTGATTCCCGTCAACGGCTATTACCTTTGCCTCTAGTTTAAAATCTACACCCTTAGCTTTGTAGTTTTTAAGAAGAATTCGGGATATCTCCCTATCTATTTCTCCTCCAATATGATCTAACATTTCTATAACAGTAACCTGGCTGCCTGCAGAGTTATAATAGGAAGCCATTTCAAGACCAATTACGCCACCGCCCACAATAACCAAGGATTTTGGCACCTCTTCTAGGTCAAGAATCTCCCTGTTTGTGAGCACTACTCCTTTTTCTATACCATCTTTTACTCCAGGAATAGAAGGGATAATAGGCATAGAACCGGTGGCTATGAGTAATCTGATTCCTGTATACGTATCATTGCCTACTTTTACTATATAGCCTTGAGAATTTTTCCCCTCAATGCAACCATATCCTGTTACTAGGTTTACCTTAGCTGCCTTAAGTTGAAAGTTTATGCCTGCCACTAAAGTTCTTACTACCTTGTTCTTTCGTTTTATAACCTTTGCATGATCATATTCTACTTCTTTAGCTGTTACACCATATTTTTCACTAAATCTAGCATAATCATATATTTTAGCGGAATGAAGTAAGGTCTTTGAAGGAATACATCCTTCGTTGAGGCAAACTCCTCCTACTCTTCTGCCTTCTATGAGTAAAGTATTAAGACCTTCACTAGCAGCCCTTATTGCACCTAAATATCCTGCTGGTCCGCCACCTATAACAATTAAATCGTATGTCATTGATAACCCTCCTATTTTGCTAACAAGAGACTGAAGTTCTCCAGGTTTTCAGCCAATTCTTTTAGAAATCTGGCTGCTGGGGCACCGTCTACAGCTCTATGATCAAAGGTAAGGGATAGACCCATGGCAGGATAATATTCAATTTTGCCATCCACTTCCCTGGCTCTTTGAATAATACTGTTAACTCCTAAGATGCCAGTTTGCGGGGGATTGAGTACCGGTGTAAAGGCCTCTATACCCAAGGCTCCTAGGTTTGTAACAGTAAAGGTTCCATTGGTGAGTAGGTCTGGATTAATGTTGCCCGCCTGACAAGCTTCTGCCAGCTTTTTCACTTCATTGGATATCTCCAATAAGGATTTCTTTTCCGCATTGAATATAGTGGGCACCATAAGTCCTCTAGGAGTATCCACAGCTACCCCTAAATTAACCGTATTATATACTCGCATTGAATCTTCTAGAAAATGGGCGTTTAAATTTTTGTGGTTTAGAAGAGTCCGAGATACTGCATACAAAATAATATCATTGAGGGTTATTCCATTCAGTCCTAGGCTTAGGCCTTGACTCTTTAGCCTAGCTCTAAAATTTAATATATCTGTTGCATCGAAGGAAGTGTTAAGGGTTAGTTGGGCTGTATTGATCAAGGATTGATGCATTGTCCTGGCTATTACCTTGCGGATATTGGTAAGCTCTATTTCCTGGTAATCAGCTTGGCTATCAGTTATTCCTTTTTTAATTGAATCTTCTGTTTCTGCACTTGAATTAGCAACCAACTCTAAATCATAGGTGGTAATCCGTCCCCCAAGTCCTGTACCTTCTGCTGGCAAATGGAAGTCTCCTAGCCTATAAGCTTCCATAGCAGCAGGAGTAAGCACTTGCCCTCTATGAATTAGCTCTATAATATCTCTTTCAATAATGCGTCCTTCAGGTCCTGTAGGAGTGGCATCCAGTATATTTACACCTGCCTTTTTAGCTAAATTTCTAGCCCTAGGGGATATCTTTATAATGTCATCCTCTTGATCTTGTGTTACTTTAATAGGTGTTTCCGGATCTGCTTCTAGTTCTGCTAGGAAGTGTTGCTGCGAGGGCTCTTGAATTACTTTGTCATCTTCAACTTGGTTGGTTTCATCTTTGTGAGGGGTATATATAGATGTATCTTCCCCCTCTTCTCCAATAACACAGACATTTGTTAAAACAGGGACATCATCACCTTCTTCAAAGAATATATCCAACAATATCCCTGAATGCTGGGACTCCTCTTCGAAGGTGGCCTTGTCTGTCTCGTAGGTAAACAGTAAGTCTCCAGGCTCTACCCTATCACCTTTTTTCTTATGCCATTTGGTAATAATACAGCTTTCTACGCTTAATCCCTGCCGGGGCATAATAACTGGTACTGCCATATGTACCTCCTTCTTATAATCATTATAAAATTTAGCTGCTTTAGTTAAGTAAATGAGAATAATGTGTTAATTTATTTAAATATATGTTATATTTGTTATATTTATGTCATGCTTTTTAATAATTTTATCAAAGTGCACATTATATGTCAATGTAATTTGCCTCTATCAACTAATATAAATTGAAATTAACTGCTATGTAATGTATAATTAATGTTAAGAATATGTTATATCTGTTATATATATACTTATATGGTTATGTAGGAGAGGGTGATTTGCTTGAAAATATTAAAGGATAAAGTAGCTATCGTGACTGGTGGAGGTCAGGGTCTAGGTCAAGCTTTATGTGAACGCCTTAGTAAAGAAGGAGCCAAGGTAGCTGTAGCTGATATCAATTTTGAAGCTGCACAGAAAACTGCTAACCAGTTGGAAGATGCCATAGCAGTAAAAGTAGATGTATGCGATTATTCCCAATGTGAAGAAATGGTTCGCCAAACCATGGACAAATACGGTAAAATAGACTTGCTAGTTAGCAATGCAGGTATTCTTATAGCCAAACCCATAGATGAGTTTTCCAGTGAAGAATGGAAAAAGGTTATAGACGTAAATCTGATAGGATATTTTAACTGTGCTAAGGCTGTATCTCATGTTATGTTAAAACAGGGTTATGGGAATATTATACAGATAAATAGTAAATCAGGAAAAAAGGGTTCCTACAAAAATTCTGCCTATGCAGCTAGTAAATTTGGAGGAATTGGACTTACTCAGAGCCTTGCTTTGGAGCTAGCTCCCCATAACATTAGAGTCAATGCCATCTGCCCTGGCAATTTATTAGATTCTCCTCTTTGGGTTAATAGTCTCTATGAACAATACGCACAAAATCAAGGACTAACCAAGGAAGAGATAAGACAAAAATATCTTAGTCAAGTACCCTTAGGACGAGGATGTACATATGAAGATGTTGCCAATGTCTTGGTATTTCTGGCTTCTGATTTTTCAAGCTATATGACCGGTCAGGCTATAAACGTTACCGGTGGCCAAGAGATGCGATAAACAATAAGTGGATCCTTTTAGCTGGATCCACTTTTATTATCCCTCTATTTAAAATACTCCAATAGATATTTTTCAGCCTCGGCACACCAAAGCCCATTATTGTTCTCAACTATATCAGCCAGCTTAGCAAACCTAGGATCTGTCTTACCCTTCTCTCTAAAATCATCTATGGCTGTAAGTTCCATATCAATATGTGTATAGATAAGCTTTTTACCGCCAGGAATACTGGGCAAGTTTAAGGAGGTTTCTACTACACTGTTAAGCCCTCCTATGTGGGTAATCATAGATGCAGGGTTGATAATTCCCTTGGCCATTAAATCTAGAGACTCTCTAAGGTCATCAGTATTCCCTCCACTGGTTCCTACAACATGGGTGGAAGCATAGTGTACGTTATAGAAGTTAAAATTAGCCTTAAAATTAGGATCCGTAGGTCCAGCAAAGAAGTTAAGACATCCATCCCTGGCCAATATAGCGTCGCCTTGCTCTACTAGCTCTCTAACAGGAGCAAAAACAAATACATCGTCATAGCCTTTACCATTAGTGTAGGACATAAGATGAGATACAGGATCTTGGATCTTTGATGTATTTACATAGTATAGCTCTACCCCTTTTTTTGCTGCTTGCTCTACCGTAATAACCCTTTTTGCTCTCTCCAGTCTTTCTTCGTTTATATCGGTAACTACTAGAAGTCTGGGCCTCCTATCACAATTAACGGCATAATCTATGGCTCCAAGCCCCATAGGTCCCACTCCAGCCAAGATAGCCATGTTACCGCCTTTTACTATGCCCATTTTGTGTTCATATTTGCCAGGTTCGGTATGATAACTAGCATTAAAGGCTCCAACAATACAGGACATGGGTTCGGCTAGGGAACCATAAAAAAACGCATCTCCATGATACTCTAATAATGAGCCCGTTTCCATTACTTCGTTTGGAATTATTACATAAGTGGCAGCGCCACCTATATAAGGGTATGAATATCCTGGTGCATCTAAACTCCCTTTATAGTTAATAGCAGGCTGGATAGTAAACTTTTGACCAGGTTTAAACTGATCCTTCCACTTGTCCCCTACTTCTAAAATAATCCCACATAGTTCATGGCCTATCATAACGGGATTTTCAGCTACATCCTTAGGTACTCTCTTATGATTAGGCCCTTGAATAACCGCCTTGTAGGAAGACATACAAATACCGTCGGATACCACTTGAGCCAAGATCTCGTCCTCTTTGATAGGGGGCAATTCAAATTCCTCAAGACGAAGATCTTTAACTCCATACAATCTTACCGCTCTTGTTCTCATTTCAATCCTCCATAATAATATTTTTTATATAAGAGTTACAGAGGCATCCTGGGCTGCCTTCTTAACATTCTCAGGCAATTCTTTTTCGCTTATGAAGATGTCTATATCCTCTAGCCTAGCAAAGGTATATGGTAAGCTTTTATCCAATTTGCTGGTATCCATAAGGAGAATTTTATGTCTTGCTTTTTGTATAACGGCTTTTTTAAGTTCACACTCATTAAAGTTGCCGCAGGTAAAACCGCTATCTATGGAAAAACTAGATGATGCAATAAAGGCAATGTCAATATTGATATTTTTTAGAAATTCTAAGGCATAGATGCCCGATGTACATAGATTATTTCTATGAAGATGCCCACCTATAAGAATAACAGAGGGTTTAGATTTCTTACATATCTCCAGTCCTATATTAGGTCCACTAGTAATGATAGATAAATCTTGGTCTGGTAAGATTTTTGCTAGGCACATCATAGTGGTACCTGAATCTATATATATGGATCTGCCTGGCTCTATATAGGTAACTGCTTTCTCCGCAATTTTTTCCTTTGCCTCTATATTAATAGTAGCCCGCTGACTATAGATATCCTCAATGGAGTTGGATGAAAGTGTAGCTTTTCTTGCACCGCCCCGAACTCGTACTATGGTTCCCTTATTTTCTAAATAAATTAAATCACGTCTGAGAGTCATTAAAGATACTTCAGGAAACATTTCTTCTAATTCCTTAAGCCTTACTTCACCTTTTTCTTGAACATATTCATTTATAATATTACGTCTTTCAATATGCAATTTGATCACTTCCAGTACAGCAAGTATTTTGGTAATTGTAATATATAAATTCAGGTGTTAATTGTGCTATATTTTTACGCTTATATTACATCTATCTAACATTTTGTACATATAATATCACATGCTTTTATAATAGTCAATTGGTTTATCATAAAGAGTATATAAGAATAATATGATAGATATTCCATTATATCTATGCATAATAAATGTCACGACTACTGATGAGTGAACTTTATGATCAACTCATTCTATAACTATAAAGGCTGTCTCTCCAATATCCGCCCAGCTGTGCAGAAACTTTGCATGGCTAGTATAATTTCTCACACACATATGAGAGCGAGGTGTTGTGCCTATGGAATGAAGGTATTCTATCATGCCTGGATCTATTCGCTTACCATCCTTAATCTTATAGTTAACAGGAACTCCGTGGATATAGCCCCCTCCTGAAAAACGTATGGCATATGGAGCATAGCCTGCAATATTTGTAGTCCCATCTTCAAAATATAGGAATTTATCCCTCTTTTCAATAGCCATATAATATCCTAAGGGAGTTTCTAATGAATAGGGACCATTAACACCTGTAGTAGAAAGACCATAGGAAATCAGGGTCCACTGTCCATCTATTAGCTCAAACACTCCCTGATTCTGATTCTTACGATCTACTATTATTACCTTATTAAGCTTATTTAGAGACTTTTTTGAATTAATATATTTATCTAGTACCCAGTATTCACCTTCAAATCCTACAACTTTAACCTTGGTAAAACCATCCTTTTTTTCTAATACTTGTACCAGCATGCCGTCAGGAATATATCTAAATTTTGAGGATTTATTTGGCTCCAGATACCCTGCAGCACTTTGACTTCGTCTGTAACCATAGGAGTCCCAAGTATGACCATTAATTTTTGGAGGGATACCATTTACATTTTTATAATTACTTATATGAGCCAATGGCCCAGATGAAGCTGATTGCTCTAACACTTTAATGCTCTCCACCATTTTGTCAAACTGGAACTGCCTTACTTCTGCCAGGCTGGAAAATATGAAACCAGTCTTAATTTCTCCTTTTTCCTCCCATTCAACTTGGTACCATGAATCATTTCCCCACTCTTTTAGATAATCTCCTTTAACCTGAGCAACTAAGGGCATTCTTTCCATGGCACCTATATTCCCTATTATATCGGCTTCTACTGTTGGCAATTGGCGTATATTTGCATTCTTTAGCATTAATAGATAGTCATAGCTTATCAAATATTTATCATACTTAAGTTCTACAGTTATATTCTCTGGTATTTGGGTATTAAAAACTTGTATAAGCTCAAGCCCTTGGTTTGCTTCTTCTTGATTTATTATTTCTTCTGCCTCTTCTTGCCCACCAAGCTCATCTGTCTCTTCTACCTTATCTATATCTTCTACCTTATCTGTATCTTCTTCCTCCATCGGCTCTTCTTCATGGCCTGTCTCAAAATCTGGTTCTCTCTCTATATCATTATCTTGGACTTGCTGTTCTTCAGTATTATCTTCTATTACTTCCTTTTCATGGATTTCCTGATTTTGTTCTGCCTCATTTTTTTCATCATTTAATTGCCATTTTTCAACAGGCAAGGCCAAGCAGGCTGTTAAGCTAAGTATTAATATGAAAACTGATAATAATTTTAATAATTTCATATGCTGTCCTCCTTTTGATATAGATACACTGTTAATACCATATCCACACATTAAAAAGGTTACATATCTCTAACATATCAGTAACGATCTTGAAACAAATCATTATAGGTCAGTTCAATATAACTGTTATGTGGGTTATTAATCTATATATTATAACTGCTTCAAGGATGTGCTTGTATGGATAAGATATAACAGAATCTCAAAAAGAGGATTAGAAGGTGAATGAAAACTTTTATGTAAAAGCGTATGTCCAATTTAACATAAAAAAAGGGAGGACGATAATAAATATCGCCTTCCCTTTATTAAGCATTTAATTATGCCCACCACATCTCGCCCTTATCTTCAAACATCATTACTTCCTTGAGGAAGGATATGGCCTTTTGTAATCCTTCTGTTGGTGTCATTAAGCTGTCTTCGTGCTCAATGCTAAGTACATAATCATAGCCTACCATTCTCAAGTTGCTTACTATATCCTTCCATAGCTGATAATTATTGCCATAGCCTACAGATCTGAAAATCCAAGATCTGTTAATCTCATCACTGTAGTGCTTGGTATCAAGTACGCCATTTACAGCAGTATTCAATTCATCTATCTTGGTATCCTTGGCGTGGAAATGATAGATAGCACCTTTCAATTCACGAATAGCAGCTACTATATCAATTCCCTGCCAGAATAGATGACTGGGGTCAAAGTTTGCACCAATGGCATCTCCCACAGCTGATCTGAGCTTTAATAGAGTTTCTGGATTGTATACTGCAAATCCAGGATGCATTTCAAGACAGATCTTGTCTACTCCATGATCCTTGGCAAAGGCTGCTGCCTTTTCCCAATAAGGAATTAAAACTTCGTTCCACTGATAGTCTAATATTTTTAGGAAGTCATCTGGCCATGGACAAGTAACCCAGTTAGGATACATAGCATTTGGAGAATCACCAGGGCAGCCTGAAAAAGTACAAACTCTAGTTACTCCCAATTTTTCTGCCAGCCTAACTGTCTTTTCAAAATCTTGATGGAAGCTATCTGCAATTTCTTTTTGAGGATGTACAGGGTTTCCATGACAGCTAAGGGCACTAATTTCTAAATTATATTTTTCAAGCAAATCCTTTAATTCTTGAATCTTGTTATCATCATTCAATAGTTCATCGGGGTTTGCATGAGCCTTGCCTGGGAATCCGCCTGTACCCAATTCTACAGCTTGAACACCAGATTCGCTAAGATATTTAAATGTCTCTTCAACGCTCTTATTACCAAATAAAACAGTCAATACTCCTAATTTCATGGTTCATCCCCCTTACAATATATTTTATATAGTGAGATTAACGGACCATATATAAATACAGTCCGTTAATCTCAAAAGACTCTCTAATTAATTATTCAAATATAACGGGTTTACCAGTTTTTGCAGACTCATAGATTGCTTCTAGGATCTCAGTTACTACTAGTGCCTGCTCTGGTAGTACTACAGGATCGGTATCGTTGAGGATTGCGTCAACCCAGGCCTTTGCTTCTTTGTATCCTGGATCAGCAGAATGTCCTTCATAGAAGGCAACTCCGCCAGGACCAAATTCAGGCTTCTTCACATACATCTTGTTAAATTCAACACCATTTATACGGAGACCATCTTTCATATCTGCTCCAGCCTTGGTTCCGCATAGGGTAGTTTGAGCTTCACCTACATCTAGAGTATTGAGAGCCCAGCTGGATTCAAGGATTATGGTTGCACCATTTTCCATAACGACAAATCCAAAGGCTGAATCCTCTACAGTAAACTCTTTAGGATCCCAGTCTCCAAATGCGTTTGCAGTATTGGTTTGGTCTGCAAGTTTACGGTAGGTGGTTCCTACAACAGTTTTTGGTTTGTAGTTGTCAAGCATCCAGAGAGTTAGGTCCAGAGCATGGGTTCCAATATCGATGAGAGGTCCTCCACCTTGCTCTTCTTCGTTTAGGAATACTCCCCATGTAGGAACAGCGCGTCTTCTAATAGCGTGAGCTTTAGCAAAGTAGATATCTCCAAGATCTCCTCTGCGGCAAGCAGCATATAGATATTCAGAATCAGCACGGAATCTATTCTGATAACCAATGGTTAGTTTCTTACCGGTACGTTTTGCAGCTTCAACCATTCTTCTAGCATCGGCAGCAGTTTTAGCCATAGGCTTCTCGCACATTACATGCTTACCAGATTCTAGAGCATCAACGGTAATGTCTGCGTGGGATTTGTTGGGAGTACATACATGAACTACGTCAATGGTTTCATCTTTTAATAACTCTTTGTAGTCTGTGTAGACTTTCGCATCAGGGGTACCATATTCTTTTGCAGCTTTTTCTGCCCTTTCCTTGATAATGTCGCAGAAAGCAACCATTTCTACGGCATCAATTTTGGATAGGCTGGGCATATGTTTGCCGTTTGCAATTCCTCCACAGCCAATGATAGCTACCCTTAATTTGCGATCACTCATCTCTATTCCTCCTATATTTTTATTTTATATTGTATTGCCATATGGCAATAACAATCTTTGTTTACCTTTACACATTATCCTACAGTAGACTCACGAATTATAAGCTTGTGCTCTAAAAATACCCTCTTACTTGTAACTTTATTGTTTTTTATGCGCTCTAGCATTATTTCCATGGTAACTCGTCCCAAATCGTACCGAGGCTGGGCTACTGTGGTTAAGGGAGGATCATACATAGATGCAATTGCAGTATCATCAAATCCTACTATGGCCATATCTTTAGGTACGGACAAGCCCTTTCCTTTTATCTCCTTAATAGCTCCTATAGCCATAGTATCCGAAACGGCAAATATAGCGGTAGGTTTCTTATCAATAGATAGAAAATATTTAGCAGCTCTCTGTCCACCCCTGTAACCATAGCTTTCATATGTAATTAATTGAGGATCTATATCAATCCCTGCCTCTAGTAAGGCTTTTTTATATCCCTTTTCCCTTTGGATCTCGGATATAACACCACTATTTCCATTTATCATTCCAATTCTTCTGTGACCCTGTTCAATGAGATGCTGTGTTGCCCTATAGGCAGCATCTTCATTATCTATAGATACACTGGACACATCAGCACATTCTTTATACTCACAGCACTGTACTACACAATAGTTCTTTCCTATCTCTGTAAGTTCTTCATCTGAAATAACCGGTGCCATAAATACTACTCCGTCTACTAACCTATTCTTCAACAGCTTTAAATATACATTTTCTTTTTCAGGGTCAGAATCAGTATTACATATCATTATATGGTAGCCATTTTTATATCCTACATCTTCTATACCCTTTACAATTTTTGAATAAAAGGGGTTGGCAATATTCTGGAGTAGTACTAAGATCATCTTGGTTTCTGATCTTCTTAAGTTTCTTCCTAATAAATTAGGTTGGTAATTTAGTTGGTCTATTGCCTTCTGTACCTTTGCTCTCGTTTTGTCGCTTACAGATGGATGATTATTTAGAACTCGAGATACAGTGGCCACAGAGACACCAGCGGCTTTCGCCACATCTTGTATAGTTACCATGTATTCCTCCTATGTATTGGATTGCATTTGGCCTCTGTCTATGAATTGTATAAACTTAATATTTAATTTATGAAACGGATTACATTATTTATTTTATACGATTTGTAATATAAATTCAATCCTTTTTTAATAATTAAATTATATATTTATTTGTATATTTTTGTAAATATTTTTTCAAAAAAAATTCTATTTATGTTATTGACATTTAAATGGTATTATGTTAAAAATATATTGTTGTTTTTGTTTAGCAACTGTAAACAAAAAGTTTAGTTTTTCGAAACTACATCTAAAGGAGTTTTAGCTATGAATATTGGAGAAAAAATAAAACACCTTAGGGTAAAAAATGGTCTTACCCAACAGGAATTGGCCAATCGCTGTGAACTATCCAAGGGCTTTATATCCCAGTTAGAACGCGATTTGACCTCTCCCTCCATAGCTACACTCGTGGATATTTTAGAGTGCCTAGGTACCAACTTAACGGATTTTTTCAGTGACAAAAATGACGAAAAAATCGTCTTTCATAAAGATGACGTCTTTATCCAAGAAGACAAGGATTTAGGGCATACTATTAAATGGATTGTCCCTAACTCTCAAAAAAATAGTATGGAACCTATATTAATTGAAATAGAGCCAGGCGGTGCATCAGAACCTGACGATCCTCATGATGGAGAAGAATTTGGATATGTTTTGTCAGGAACTATATTTTTGCATCTAGGGAACCAGAAGTTTAAAGTGAAGAAAGGTGAGAGCTTTTACTTTAAACCTTCGTTGGTTCATTTTATTTCTAACGAATCCAGATACGTTGCCAAGGTGCTCTGGGTATCATCACCGCCAAGTTTTTAACTCTATGGTTAATTATTTCTATATATGGTTATGTGTTAAACAAGGCTCTCGAAAGAAAATTTATTTTATTGGAGATTATTAAGATCAGGGGGTATGATAAAATGACCAATCAAGAAATCATCAGACTCGTGGATGTCTCAAAAACATTCGATGACACTCCCGTACTGAAAAATATAAACCTATATATTAGACGTAATGAATTTGTCACTTTACTTGGTCCTAGCGGGTGTGGAAAGACTACTACCCTTCGGATTATAGGGGGATTTGAAGAGCCCACCACGGGAAAAGTTCTTTTTGAAGGGAAGGATATTACCAATCTACCTCCTTATAAAAGAAAGCTAAATACTGTTTTCCAAAAGTATGCTCTCTTTCCCCATATGAACGTAGCGGAAAACATAGCTTTTGGTCTTAACATTAAAAAGATGGATAAAAAACTTATCAAAGAAAAAGTTGAAAACATGCTAAATCTGGTAAACTTAAAAGGCTTTGAAAACCGTTCCGTTGATTCTTTAAGTGGTGGACAACAACAAAGAGTAGCCATAGCTAGAGCATTAGTTAATGAGCCAGATGTTCTCCTTCTTGACGAACCTCTGGGAGCCTTAGATTTAAAACTACGCAAGGGGATGCAAATTGAACTTAAAAATATCCAGAAAAAATTAGGAATAACCTTTATATATGTAACCCATGACCAGGAAGAAGCTCTCACCATGTCAGATACAATTGTGGTTATGAATGAGGGAGTTATTCAACAAATTGGCACCCCCATTGATATATATAACGAGCCGAAAAATGCATTTGTTGCAGACTTTATAGGCGAAAGTAATATCATAGACGGAGTTATGATAGAGGATTATGTAGTAGAGTTTGCAAATCACCGTTTCAAATGCTTAGATAGTGGCTTTGAGCCTAATGAAAAAGTAGATGTTGTAGTCCGACCCGAAGATGTTAAGCTGGTGCCTAAGGGTCAAGGTATGATTGAAGGCAGAGTACTTTCTGTCCTATTTAAGGGCGTTCACTATGAAATGTTGGTACAGTCTAATGGAATAAAATGGCTGGTTCATAGCACCCTTATGGAGCATGTAGATAGTATTGTGGGTATAAATATTCTTCCCGACGATATCCATATTATGAAGAAGGTGAATTAGCTATGAAGAAGGGTTGGATTGCTTACCCCTATGTAGTGTGGTTGATTATGTTTATCTTTGTTCCCTTGCTATTGATAGTTTTTTACAGTGTAACAAAAACTACTGACCAGGGAATAGTATTCACACTAGAGCATTTTCAGAGATTTTTTGAGCCCATATATATTATGGTTTTATTAAGATCCCTATACCTAGCTTTAATAAGCACAGTAATATGTTTGCTTCTAGGCTATCCTCTAGCTATGATTCTTGCCAGTAAAGAATATAGGCATAAAAGAGTGCTGATTTTATTGGTTGTAATTCCAATGTGGATGAACTTTTTGCTCCGCACCTATGCTTGGTTGACCTTGCTGGAAAAAAATGGGGTAATCAATAATTTTATATCTTTTATAGGGCTGCCTAGGATGGAACTGTTGTACAATCAAGGAGCCGTAATACTGGGTATGGTATATAATTTCTTACCCTTTATGGTTCTACCCATCTACTCTGTATTAATCAAAATTGACAAGAGTATTATAGAGGCAGCAGAAGATCTAGGCGCCAATTCCAGAGTAGTCTTTAGAAAGATTATCTTCCCCTTGAGTCTACCAGGGGTTGTATCCGGTATAACTATGGTCTATATGCCAGCGGTTACTACCTTCGTTATATCAAGGCTACTTGGCGGAGGACAGTTCACCCTCATAGGAAACCTTATAGAACAGCAATTCCTGTACACAGGAGAATGGGGATTTGGTTCAGCTTTATCCCTTATTATGATGGTATTAATATTATTTAGTATGGCTATAATGTCCAAGTATGAAAAAGAAAATGAGGGAGGGGGATTGTTCTGATGCGTTTTCTAAAAAGGTTTTATGTAGGTATAATATTTTTCTTTCTTTATGCCCCCATTATTATTTTAATGATATTTTCCTTTAGCGACTCAAAGTTTAGAGGGCATTGGGGTGGTTTTACCCTAAGATGGTACGTAGAGCTCTTTAGAGATAGGGAAATTATGTCTGCCCTTTACTATACAGTAATTATTGCAGTGTTAGCTTCCCTTATTGCAACTATAATTGGAACTATTGCTGCTATAGGCATTCACGATATGGGTAAATTCGGTAGAAACGTAATTATAAACCTTACCTACCTACCTATGCTAAATCCAGATATAGTAACGGGTATATCCCTGATGATCCTATTTGTTTTTCTTAGAGTCGAGAGAGGATTTATGACTCTTTTGCTGGCACATATAACCTTTAATATTCCCTACGTTATATTTGCCGTAATGCCCAAACTAAAACAGATGAACAAACATCTGTACGAAGCTGCTTTAGATTTAGGAGCTACCCCCTCCTATGCTTTTAGAAAAGTAATACTTCCGGAAATTATGCCAGGTGTGGTAACTGGATTGATTTTGGCCTTTACCCTATCCATAGATGATTTTGTTATCAGCTATTTCACTACTGGGGCCGGAGTATCAAATCTATCCATAGTCATCCACTCCATGGCAAGGCTAGGTATAAATCCTTCTATAAATGCTTTATCTACTTTAATGTTTACTACAGTTCTCTTATTGCTTCTTATTGTCAATAAGAGAAGTTCAAATAACTCTCGAAAGGAGAATGCTGTATGAAAAGAAGTTTAAAAGCAAAGCTCATCTTGCTGCTGGCAGTGTCTTTAATCTCTATCCTTTTACTTAGCGGTTGCGGAAAGTCTTATGACGCAACTCTAAGGGTATATAACTGGGGAGATTATATGGACAAAAGCATAATTACTGATTTTGAAAAAGAGTACAATATAAAGGTTATCTATTCTACCTTTACCACCAATGAAGATATGTATGTCAGCCTAAAATCAGGCGGCAGCACTTATGACGTAGTCTTCCCATCCGAGTATATGGTTAAACGAATGATAAATGAAGATATGTTGCATAAAATCAATATGGATAATATACCAAACTTTAAATATATAGATGATAGATTTAAAAATCCGCCATGGGATCCCAACAACGAATATTCTGTACCCTATTTTTGGGGCACTCTAGGAATTGTCTATAATAAGACCATGGTGGATGATCCAGTAGATAGCTGGGAAATTCTATGGAATGAGAAATATGAGAGGCAAATTTTAATGCTGGATAGTCAAAGAGATTCTATAGGCCTTACCCTTCAAATGCTAGGCTATTCCATGAATACCAGAAACTTAGATGAACTAGAAGAAGCAAAGCAGAAACTAATTGAACAAAAACCCCTGGTGCTTGCCTATGTGGGTGATGAGGTCAAGGATAAAATGGTAGGTGGAGAAGCGGCACTGGCAGTGGTATGGTCAGGAGAAGCTGTGGCTATGAAATGGGAAAACCCAGATTTGGAATATGTCATTCCTAAAGAGGGAGGCAACCTATGGTTTGACTGTGCTGTAATACCAAAATCCAGCAAAAATAAAGAGGCAGCAGAGTTGTTTATAAACTACCTGTGTGATCCTGAAATTGCCTACCGCAATGCTGACTATATTGGCTACTCCACTCCTAATACCGAAACCATGAAAATGTTGGATGAAGAACTTCTAAACGATATTGCCGCATATCCTTCTGATGAAGATATTGCAAATGCTGAAGTCTTTGATGATGTAAGTGATGCACTAGAAATTTACGATAGAATATGGACTGAGATAAAGGCAAAGTAAATAACTATAAAACTTTCCATCTCTAAGAGCAACTTTGAGTGTTGATAATTCAAAGTTGCTCTTTTTTATATCCAAAGTGTTATTCATACTTATACTTATCAAATCTTTAGAATTTTTTATAATTATACCAATTTAATGTTTTACTTCACTAAATTATATAGTATAATATATTATTATACATACAGTTTGTATTTCAAAAGACATTCGAGTTAGTTCAAAAGTTATTAAACAATGCTTTGTCCATAATCTGATATATTGAATGCATTTATCTTGCATAATGCATTCATAAAATATTTATAACAAACATTAGGAGGATTTTATATGAAACGCGTATACAATTTTTCACCGGGGCCATCTACCTTACCCCTACCTGTGCTAGAAAAAGCTCAAAAGGAATTATTGAACTATGAAGGTACAGGTATGTCTACCATGGAGATGAGCCATCGTTCTAAAACTTTCCAAGATATAGTTGATAGTGCTCAAGAGTTGCTTGCTGAATTAATGGACATACCAAAAAACTATAAAATCTTGTTTTTACAGGGCGGAGCTACTACTCAATTCTCTATGGTGCCTCTAAACCTATTTAGCAAAAATAAAAAGGCTGATTATGCTATTACAGGTAATTTTGCTAAAAAGGCAGCCCAAGAAGCTCAGCGCTATGGAGAGGTAAATGTAGTTGCCTCTTCGGAGGACAAAGACTTTAGCTATATACCTGACGTTGATTCTATGAAAGCTAGCCCTGACGCAGATTACTTCCATATTACTACCAATAATACTATCTATGGAACCAGGTATACCAAGCTACCCGATACAGGGGATGTGCCTCTAGTAGCAGATATGTCCTCTAACATTCTTTCTGAAGTCTATGATGTGTCCAAATTTGGGCTTATTTATGCAGGAGCTCAGAAGAATATAGCACCAGCTGGCGTTACAATTGTCATCATCAGAGAAGATCTGGTAGGTAAAGCTATGGATATAACTCCTATTATGCTTAACTATAAAGTACATGTTGATAATAACTCACTGTATAATACACCTACTACCTTTAGTATATATATGGCAAAATTAGTATTTGAATGGCTAAAAGATCTTGGAGGAGTTCCTGCTATCGAGGAAATCAATAAAGAAAAAGCAAAAATTCTATACGATTGCATCGATAATTCTAACCTTTATAAAGGTACTGCTAATCCTAAAGACCGATCAATTATGAATGTGACCTTTACATTACCTAGTGAGGAGCTAACTGCTAAATTTATAAAGGAAGCTGAACAAAACGGACTAGTCTCACTTAAGGGCCATAGATCTGTGGGCGGTATTAGAGCCAGCATCTATAATGCAATGCCCATAGAAGGAGTAAAAGCTCTAGTAGAATTTATGAAGAAGTTTGAGCTGGAAAATAAGTAATAAACTATAGGAAAGAGGGTTAGTATGTATAGGATAAAAGTATTTAATAATATCTCCGAAGCAGGATTGAATATGTTGCCCAAAGAAAAATACCAGGTTTCTTCAGACATCTCAGATCCCCACGGGATTTTGCTTAGAAGCTATAATTTGCATGATATGGATGTTCCCCCTTCCCTGCTGGCTGTAGCCCGTGCTGGAGCAGGGGTAAACAATATACCTGTAGATAAATATACAGAAAAGGGTATTGTAGTTTTTAATACTCCTGGTGCCAACGCCAATGCTGTAAAGGAATTGGTACTAGCAGGATTATTGCTATCCTCTAGGAAGATTGTAGAAGGAATACAGTGGGTAAATTCTCTTAAAGGCAGCGATGTAGATGTAGCTGCTATGGTGGAGAAAGGCAAGTCCCAATTTGCAGGTCCTGAACTAAAAGGCAAAAAAATAGGTGTAATTGGTTTGGGAGCTATTGGAGTCATGGTTGCTAATGATGCCCATGCTATTGGTATGAAAGTCATTGGTTATGACCCCTATATCTCAGTTAACTCTGCCTGGAAATTATCTAGAGGAATACACAGGGCTGAAACCTTGGATGAGGTATTGACTGATTCCGACTATATATCTATTCATATTCCTTTAACGGAGGACACTCGCGGAATAGTCAACAATGAAACTATTGCAAAGATGAAAAAGGGCGTTCGTCTATTAAACTTCTCTAGAGGACAGCTGGTAAATGATGACGACTTGCTAGAAGCCCTAGCTAGTGGCCATATTAGCAAATATGTAACCGACTTCCCCAATGAAAAACTCATTGGTGTAGAAAACGTTATTGCTATCCCCCATCTAGGGGCCTCTACTCCCGAATCAGAGGAGAACTGTGCATATATGGCAGTTAGCGAGCTTAGAAACTATCTTGAGTTTGGAAATATCTCTAATTCCGTAAACTATCCAGAATGTGAACTAACACCTGCTGCTGATTCGGTGCAGAGAATAACCCTAGCACATAAAAATGTTCCTAATATGGTGGGACAAATTACTGCATGCTTAGCTAGAGAGCATATAAATATATCCAATATGATAAACAAGAGCAAGGGAGGATATGCCTATACCATTATCGATGTAGAAACCCAGCTTAAAGAAGAGACAATCCAACAACTCTCTTGCATTCCAGGCATTATAAAAGTTCGGACAATAAAATTTGATTCATAAGGAAATTAGTTTAAGCCGTTGATTATAGTCAATCAGCGGCTTTTCTTCTATACTGCTATAATTGCACAGAGTAATAATAAATTGTAAAATATAGCTATAATAAAAAATGGAGGTTATTAGATGGTCTACGATTTTGGCAAAGTAATCGAACGCAGAAATACCCATAGCGTAAAATGGGATAATCTAGATAAAAGTTTTGGCGCAGATGATGTTCTGCCCATGTGGGTAGCAGACATGGATTTTCCTTGTCCACAACCTATTTTAGACAGTATTGAAAAAAGAAATAAACATGGAATTTTTGGTTATACCACTCGTCCAGAATCCCTTCATGAATCAATTATAAACTGGATGAAAAAGAGGCATGGATGGGACATAAAAAAGGAGTGGCTTGTATACTCCCCTGGAGTAGTTACCTCCTTAAACCTGGCTGTTATGTCCTTTACCCAGCCTGGGGATTCAGTAATTATTCAATCACCAGTTTATCCACCCTTTTTCTCTGTAATCAAAAATAATGATAGGACCATAGCCCTTAATCCCCTAATAGAAGAGTCGGGTCATTATTTCATAAATTTTGAAAGTCTGGAAAAAGAAATGGCTGCAGGAAGTAAGATGATGATTCTTTGTAGCCCTCATAATCCTGTAGGTAGGGTGTGGACAAAAAGTGAGCTAAATAAACTAGCACAGCTATGTGAAAAATATGGGTTATTAATGGTTTCAGATGAAATTCACTCCGACCTCATACTGCCAGGGAATAAACATATTCCCATAGCAACTGTGTCAGAGTATATGAAGCAAAACTCCATTACTTGTATAGCGCCAAGCAAAACCTTCAACATTCCAGGGTTGACCACATCAGTAGCTATTATACCCAATCCAAAGCTAAGAGTTGAGTTTCTAAAAACCATAAACAGGATTAGCATTGGCATGAGCAATATTTTTGGTATTGTAGCTACAGAAGCAGCTTATACCTATGGAGAGCCATGGCTGGAAGAATTGATTAAATACTTGGCTGGCAATGTTAATTATCTATTAGAATACTTCAATACCAATATTCCTGAAATGAAGGTTACAAAGCCCCAAGGCACCTATTTGGTTTGGCTAGATTGTAGAGCTCTTAATATGGATGGAAAAAGCCTTCATAGGTTTATGATTGAACAAGGCAAGATAGGTCTTAATAATGGATTGGATTTTGGTCCAGGCGGTGAAGGCTTCTTGAGAATAAATGTTGCCTGCCCTCGCACCACCTTGGAGGAAGGTTTAAAGAGAATAAACAAGGCAGTAGAAATATGGAGAAAATCCTAGTAATCAAAGAGGCTCCAGGGATATAGACTATGATTGGGTAAGCTGGAAAAGGTCATGGATTCTCTTAAGGTTGGGTGTATAAGAGTTATGGATTTTGACCAAAGAGCCATTTGCTGCCCTGGTTTGTTTAAGCTGAGCCCATACTTTTGATCCCCATATAGGGGATGTCCAATTTCAGCAAACTGTACTCGTATCTGATGAGGTCGTCCCGTATGAAGATCTATTTCAACCAGAGACATACCTGATGATTGTCCAATAACCTTGTAATCCAATATAGCTTTTTGGGCTCCCTTAATACTGCTGTCTACAGCTTTTACTATATTTCTACGCCTATCCTTGATAAGATAATGTACAAGATTTTTTTTAGATTTAACTGGCGGTATCCCATGGATTACCGCCATATATTTTTTTCCAAATTGTCTAGTACGTATTTGCTCGGATAGACGAGAAGCGGCCTTTGAGGTTTTGGCAAAAACCATAACCCCTCCCACAGGCCGATCTAATCTATGAACTAGTCCCAAGTAAACATTTCCTGGTTTACTGTACTCTTCTTTGATATATTCTTTCATTAGCGTCAACATATCCTTATCCCCTGATCTATCCTGTTGGGATGGTATATTGACAGGTTTTTCTACAACTAGCAAGTGATTGTCCTCGTATATTATATTTACATCAGAATAATGAGATTGCTTCAATGGTGCCTCCTATAGTTAGTTTATTTTCTCTTCCTTTTTCTAAAAAGGGATATGCTGCCAAACCCACTTATAATAGCAATATAATATCCAAAATCATATGGCCATCCATTATTATAGACTTCATATATTCGAATTCTGCCATCAAATATACCTACTATTAGAGATATAGGAGCCATCCAGCCATGCCATATCCCCCAGAAAAAACCAGCTGGTCTTTGCTCAGTATTGTGTCCATCACCTGGTATGCATCCAGTTAGAATAATTACCATAGCTATTATCAAAAGTAAAAGAAATGATAATCTCATGAAACCTATCCTCAAAATTTCTCTCTCCTCTGTCTATAACACTCTACCTCTTAATATATTTTCTAGTCAAGCTTAATATGACAGTATCCACCAGGATTCTTTTTCAAATACCTTTGGTGATATTCCTCTGCATGATAAAAACAGCTTAAGGGCTCTACCTCGGTTACAATAGGCTTATCATATTTAGCCTGCTCTCTTTTTAAGCTTTCCTCTATAATCTCCAAATCCTCGTCATCAATATAGTATATCCCCGTTCTGTATTGACTGCCAACATCCTCTCCCTGTCTATTTAACAGTGTGGGATCAATAACACTCCAAAATTTGTCCAATAGCTCTTTCAGGCTTATTTTGCTTTCATCATATTTTACATAGCATGCCTCTGCATGCCCTGTAGTTCCAGTACATACATCTTCATAACTTGGATGGGCAACTGTTCCATTAGCATATCCAACCTTGGTATCAACTACACCATCTATTCTAGACATAAACTCTTCTACGCCCCAAAAGCATCCACCTGCCAAAACTATCTCCTTCATGTGCTTTCCTCCTATAACCTAGTTTGTTTATTAGTCTAATAAACCTTTTTCTGCAAAGCTAACATATCTATCCCCTGCAACGATAATATGATCCAAAACTTTTATAGAAATACTCTCAAGGGCTGTAACAATTTTTTTAGTAACACTAATATCCGCTGCTGAGGGGCGTGTACTGCCTCCAGGATGATTATGAGCCAATATTACACTATTAGCCTGATGCCTAAGGGCAGTCTCTACAATTAGCCTTGGATAGACTACCGCTTCATTGATGGTTCCTTCATGAACCAAATCAGCATGGTTTACCCGATTTTGACTATCAAGGCATATTACATAAAATGCCTCATATATCCTTCCAGCAAGAAGGGATA
>ERZ773359.1968-NODE-1968-length-26950-cov-19.866629_pt1 | contig 26950 bp, 27 predicted proteins | sample MGYA00374955_ERZ773359 | MGnify/ENA primary metagenome ERZ773359 (study PRJEB29098, sample SAMN04486028) | biogas fermenter metagenome | study: EMG produced TPA metagenomics assembly of the Biogas fermentation microbial communities from Germany - Plant 4 DNA1...
CCGTTCTATTAGATATAAGAAATTAAGAAAAAGAAGACCTAAATTTAGAACTAGATAATTAAAACAGTTTTCAATTTTCAGTTTTAAGATTTCAGGGTAAATGAAAATATATATAAATTTTAGCAAATAAAAAAGGATGACATTTCATAAATTTAATTATGAAATGTCATCACTTTTTTATATAACTAAATTTTCTCCAAAAACTGATTTTCACTCCACACTCAGTCCTCCAAACTCCACACTAAATCCCCCCTCAACACTAAATAAGTTTTCTATTAGTTTTGTTCTCTTAACTTTATCAAAAGTTTTTCCATATCTTCTGGAAGCTTTGCTCTTAAGCTTAGGGGCTCTTTGGTTCTTGGCGATTTGAAGTCTAGTCCGTAGGCATGTAGGGCCTGCCTCTTTATTATTTTATTATCTTCTTCATAGCCGTATAGGGTATCTCCGTATATTGGATGTCCTAAATGGCTTAGGTGAACTCTAATTTGATGGGTTCTTCCTGTTTCTAAAAGACATTCTACTAGGTCTCCTTCTTTAAATCTTTCTACAACCTTGTAGTGAGTTATGCTCTCTTGTCCTCTATCATCTACAACTCTTCTTATAGTCCCTTCTTCTTCTGGCCTATATATGGGAAGATTGATTGTTCCTTCTAACTTTTCCATATGTCCATGTACTATTGCAAGATACCTTTTTTGAAAATTCTCTGTTTTCATTTCCTTTGATAGTTCCATATGGGCATATTGGTTTTTAGCAATAATTATAAGACCTGAGGTATCCATGTCTAGCCTGCTTACTAATCTTACTATGCACTTTTGATTAGTTTGCTGAAAATAATAAATAAGTCCATTGGCTAAGGTACCAGATTGATGCCTTTTTGTTGGATGAACTACCATATTTGGCCTTTTATTTACAACTATAATATCTTCATCTTCATAAACAACTTCTATATCCATTTTTTCCGGGGCAATATTTTGACTTTCTTCCTTATCTAATTTAATTAAAACCTGCTCATTTCCCCTTAAAACATAATTCATCTTAACAGCTTTATTATCAACAAATATTCTTTTGTCTATTGAAGCTCCCCTTATAAGCCTTGAAGATAAGCCTAGATCTTCCTTTAAGAATTCTCTGATCTTTCTTCCTTCAAAGTCCTTGGGAACTTCTTTTTTTATTACACTCATATTTCCTCCTTAAAACAATTTCCAATTAACAATGCACAATTAACAATTAAGGAAATAATTCAGCAGGGCTGAAAACTACTATTTTTAGAAACTCCCCTAGGAATTTCTTCCTCAACTGTGAACTGTGCACTGTGAACTCTGAACTATTTAATTTTGTCCAAAAAGATTGTAATCTGTTCCTAGTAAAATTACCACATCGTAATCTTGATATTCCTCATTGGCCTTTTTAGAAAATTTATCTATATTTATATCTCTTGATATTAGTTCCTTATAATCCTTATTTTCAGTTTGAATTACACTTTCTTCTGTTTGTTCTCCATTTCCAACATCAACATTTACATAACCTAGGGAAAGAAGTTCATCTCTTGCGTTTCCAGCTAAGCCATTTATTTGCGTTCCATTTAAGACCATTATTTTTAAGTCTTCTCTTTTTATTGGTGTTGTTAAGATAGAATCTGCTTCATCCTCAGAATTAATTGCATTAATCAATTCAGTATTCATATCCTTGTAAACAACATAGAAATCTTGACCGTAAATTGTTTCATTTACCCCTTGTAGAGTACTCATAACTATATCTGGAGAAGCAAGCTTTGCTATTTTCAAACCTAAAGAAGTCATTGTTTTCGAATCCATATTTGTGTTTACATTTTCGCTTATAATATTAAGAATTTCAGGAATTTTAAAAACTATTGATGGACTTAAGGCTTTTTCAACTAGTTTTTTCATTAGGGCATGTTGATTGCTTATTCTACCAATATCACCATCTTCAAGGCCAGTCTCATCATTATTTTTTCTCCATCTAAAAAACTCTTCAGCTTTTTGCCCGTCTAGGTGTACCGTTTCTCCTCCAGTAAAGTGTATGTGTAGGTCTTGAGCATCATCATCATAGTACATATCCTGCTCTATATACATTTCTACCCCACCTAAGGCATCAACAATATTCCTAAAGGCCTTGTAATCTACTTCAATAATATAATTTATTCTTGTTTCTAATAAGTCCTCTATATGCTTTACTATTTCTTCCTGGCCACCTAAAGCATAGGCAGAATTTATTTTCCAATATCTTTGATATTCGCCAGTCTCTAGATATGCATCAACTTCAATTAAGGTATCCCTTGGTACTGAAACTACATTTACCTTTTTTGTATTTGGATTGTAGTTTGCTACCATTATGGTATCAGTTCTTCTTGCAGAGGCATTTCCCTCATTCTCTACATCTCCTATATCCATACCTAGTAAAAGTATATTCACCGGTTCAGTAGAAGAAGCTGGCTCAACGGCATCTCCTAAGTTATTGGTTTTAAGACCGTTTAAGAAGGAATAAACATAGCCAATAGTTCCTAAAATAATTATTGCAAAGATTGAAACTATAGTGAATATTATTCTCTTTCTTCTTTTTTGCTTTTTTCTTTTTATTGCTTCAATTCTTCTTCTCTTTCTTCTTTCTTCTATAGCAGAACTTCTTTCTCTTCTTCGAAGATTTTCATTGTTATCCATTTTTAACCCACTCCCAATTTTTCTTATATAATAGTGTCTTTATTTAGTAATAAGTAATTTCTAGCTTTTACACTATTTATATTTATAGGAAACCCCTTATCTAATAGATATTTTAGACTATGTGTTAGGCAGCTTAAAATCCCTTTATTTAAGTCTTTAAAGGCTATTTCTCTTAACCTTTCTACTCCATTAAAGTTTCTTCCAGGCTCAATCATATCTGCTATATATATGATTTTCTCTAACTTAGTCATATCTTCTTTTCCTGTTGTATGCCATCTCATTGCACTTAAAATTTCTTCATCTTTTATTTTAAATATTTCTGCTCCTAAAATTGGAGATACCATAGCATGCCAAAGTTCTGGCGTCTTTTCCTCATCTAAGGAAAGGACTATATTATTTTTTTCTATTAAATCCTTTAACTCATTTATAGTTAAATTTTTTGCTATATCATGCCCCAAGGCAGCTATTTCTGCTTTTTTTCTATCTACTTCATTTATTTCTGCTAGCTTAACTGCTGTTTCCATTACCCTTAAAGTATGGTTATATCTATTTTCCAGCAAATTTTCTTTTAGATATTGTTTCATTTCATCTATATTAAGCATGTAATTCTCCTTAAATATAATTTACTTTTAATTTCACCTTATCTTTATTTATATATTTTATTTTCTACTATAAATTCAAGAACTTCCTGTGAAAGAAAAAAGTTAACCCTTTTTCCTTCTCTTATTCTTTTTCTTATCATTGATGATGAAATTTCTAAATTAATTATATCTAAAAATCTTATATTTGTATTGTATTTTTTATTAATTTTTTCTTTCTGCTTCATTACACTTTTATCATCATAACCAGGCCTATTAAAAACTACAAAATTTGAAAGTTCTAATATTTTACCTGGATTATTCCATTTTTCTATATCTAATAAGCAATCTGCCCCTGTAATAAAATATATTTCATTATCTTCTTTTTTAAAGTGTTCTAGAGTTTCATGGGTATAGCTATAGCCCTTTTTTAATATTTCATAGTCGCTTACTTCAAAACCCTCATAGCCTTCTATGGCTTTTTCCACCATTTTATATCTTAAGGAAGCCCCTAAAATATCATCATTCTTCTTATGAGGAGGGCTTCCTGCAGGCATAAATATTACCTTATCTAATTTAAGTTGTAATTTAGCCTCATATGCAATATATAAATGGGCTAGGTGGATTGGATTAAAGGTTCCACCTATTATTCCTATTTTTTTCATTCTATATTACCTTACTGGCAACTCTATCTTTGGTTTTTTTGAGGATTTTTTATAAAGAACTATTTTACTTCCTATAGCTTGAATTCCCTCACAGCCTAGTTTTGAACATATTTCATTTGAAACTTCCCTTGCTCCTAAGCCGCTATTTTCTAAAACCTTTATCTTTATTAATTCTCTTGCTTCTAAAGCATCATCTACTTGCTTTAAAAAGTTTTCTTCAACTCCATTTTTTCCTACTTGGAATATTGGATCTAAATTATTTGCAAGACCTCTTAAATAGGCTCTTTGTTTACCTGTTATCATTAAATATCTTCCCTTCTTTTATTACATTATATATTCAAATTCGAAGTCATTAAGTCTTACTATATCTCCATCTTCAATTCCCATTTCTCTAAGTTCATCTAGTATTCCCTTATTTCTTAATACCTTATGGAAATATCTTAATGAATCAACTTCATTAACATTAACTGCATTTAATAATCTATCAACAAATGTTCCAGATATAATAAAGATCTTATTACCTTCTTCTCCATCTTCAATAGATATTTCATAAGTAAATTTCTTTTCTTCTGGTATAAATCTTTCTTCTTCCGGTATTTCTAATTCTGTTACCGGAATTTCTGCAAGCATCCTAGCTGCTTCTTTTATTACTTCATCGACTCCTTGTTTTGTAGCAGCAGACATCTTATAAACTTTATCAAAGCCTAGTTCATTAACTTTTTTCTTAAAGTTTTCAAAAACTTCTTCATCATATAGCATATCTGCCTTATTAGCAACTACAATTTGTGGTCTATCCCAAAGTTTTACCGAATATTTCTTAAGTTCTTCATTTATTTTAACAAAGTCTTCAAATGGATCTCTACCTTCTATACCTGAGATATCAACAATATGAATAAGTATTCTTGTTCTTTCTATATGTCTTAAGAATTCTAAACCAAGACCTATACCTTCAGCTGCACCTTCTATTATTCCAGGAATATCAGCCATAACAAAGGAATTTATTCCTTCTACCTTAACTACTCCTAAATTTGGTACTAAAGTTGTAAAGTGATAGTTTGCTATCTTTGGTTTAGCTGCAGTAACAGTAGATAACAATGTAGATTTACCTACATTTGGGAAGCCTACAAGACCTACATCGGCTAATAATTTTAATTCTAAAGTTAACCATCTTTCTTCTCCTGGCATTCCTGGTTCTGCAAAGTTTGGCGCCTGTCTTGTTGGAGTACAGAATTTGCAGTTTCCCTTTCCTCCTTTTCCACCTTTAGCAATTACAAACACATCATCTTTATGAGAAAGATCTGCTATTATCTTTCCTGTTTCAAAGTCTTTTATTATAGTACCCATTGGTACCCTTATGTATAGGTCCTTTCCATCTCTTCCATAACATTTTGATCCTTGACCATTTTCACCATTTTCAGCTATAAACTTCTTCTTATATTTAAAATCTAAAAGAGTTGTTAGTCCTGTGTCTACTTGGAATATAATATCACCACCACGACCCCCATCTCCTCCATCTGGACCACCTAGAGGTACATATTTTTCTCTTCTAAAAGAAATGGCACCATTCCCACCATCCCCTGACTTAACAAATATTTTCGCCTTATCTATAAACATAAACTCACCTATCTTTCTAAAAATAACTCTTAACTTATTATTTATATTATTTCAATAATTTATATCCTTTATTATAACATAAGAAATATATTTCTTATTATTACAAATGGGCAATTGACAATGTACAATGAAAAGGAATTATCTATTGTCAATTGCCCATTACTACTATTACAAAATAAAGCACCCTCAACTTAGGGTGCTTTATTTAATAAATATTATTCTGCTATTGCTTCAACATCTACAGGGTAAATGCTTACTTTCTTTTTATTTCTACCCATTCTTTCGAATTTAACTATTCCATCTTCCTTAGCAAAAAGAGTATCGTCTCCACCCTTACCTACGTTTAGACCTGGATGAATCTTTGTTCCTCTTTGTCTAACTAAAATATTTCCAGCTAAAACGAATTCTCCATCAGCAGCTTTAGCTCCTAATCTTTTAGATTCAGAATCTCTACCGTTCTTAGTGCTACCGCCACCTTTTTTATGAGCAAATAATTGAAGGTTCATTATTAACATACTAGTACACCTCCTCTTTAACCAATCTTATATATTCACCGTCTTTTTTTGTTCCAAAATTTAATTTTATAGATTCTATCACACTTTCAATACTTTTTTCAAAAGTTAAAAGTAAAAGCTGACATTTATCTATATCTTCTGATTTAAGATTTGATAGATTTAAGTATAAATATCCATCTCTAATTTCATAATTGGTCTTAATTCCTAGCACTTCTTCGATTCCTATAACTACACTTTGTGATAGCACAGAAACTGAATTACAAATTAAATCATAAAGCCCAGAGGCCTTTTTCATTTCTGCTTGGGATAAAGCATGACCAGATATCTTAAATCCAACTGTTGAATTCTCTTTTCTTAAAATTTCTATCTTAATCATAGTAATTAAGCTTCAATCTTTTCAACTACTAATTTAGTGTATGGTTGTCTGTGTCCGTTCTTTCTTCTATAATCCTTCTTTGGCTTATATTTGAAAACTACAACTTTCTTAGCTTTGCCTTGAGCAAGAACTTTAGCAACAACCTTAGCTCCTTCTACAACTGGTGCACCAACTTTTAAAGTTTCACCATTAGAAACAGCTAATACTTCTGTTAATTCAACTGTTGAGTCAACTTCAGCGTTAAGTTTTTCAACGAATATTACGTCTCCTTCTTTAACTCTGTATTGTTTTCCTCCAGTAGCTACTACTGCGTACATTAAAACACCTCCTCTATTTACGGTCTCGCCAACCAAGGTACAAAGTTCTAAACTTTGTTTATTCAAAACCTCTTATGTGCGGTTTAACATCTGATATTGTACCACATTATTATGTAGATTGTAAAGAAGATTATTCACATTTTTCTAATTGATTAATTTTATAAATTTTAAGGTTCTCTTTTTGATTATTAAATATTAATGGTTCTACTTTATATCCTTCAATTCCATCAATAAAATTTAAATATATTTCTTTGTCTAGGCCATGGATATGCTTTAAAAACCCAAAAATATCTCCTCTTACCATTTCTTCATAGTTTCTATCTAACTCTATATAAAAGGAGTTTATTGAACTTTCTTCTGAAGATTTAATAATATTATTTCTTATTAAATTTTCTATATAAGATAGTTTTAGCACATAACCTTCCTTATTACATCTTTTGCAGGGCTCTTCTAAATATTCATATATAGATTTTCCCCTTCTTTTTCTAGATATTTGTACCAGATCTAAATCTGTAAATGGAAACACTTTTACATTCCCCTTATCTTCCTTTAAAGCTTCTTTTAAAGCCTTCATAACTTCAACCTTTTGGGAGAAATCTCTCATATCGATAAAGTCTATTACTATTATTCCTGCAAGGTTTCTAAGGAGTATTTGCTTTCCAATTTCTTTTGCTGCTTCTATATTGGTTTCCATTATAGTTTTGTTAAAGTTATGTCCTTTAATATTTTTTGCTGTATTAACATCTATTACATACATGGCTTCTGTTTTATCTATTACGATATTTCCACCGCAGTTTAAGGCAACTTTTTTATGTCTTAGTTTAAGTATTTCCCTTTCTATATCATAAAAATCAAATAAACTTCTTAAACCTTCATATTTTTCTACTTCTATATTTTTATATTTTTCCACTAAATTTTTAGTTTCTATAAAGTCGGCATCATTGTTCAATATAATTTTACATTCATTATTTAGGTTTTCCCTTATAACCTTATTTAAAATTATATTTTCTCCATATACCTTACCTAAATTTAAACTATAATTTAATTTTTTAATAACGTTGTCCATTTCAAAAAGAATTTCTTCCTTTTCTAGAAGAAGATCTTCTTCACTAGCATAGACCGCTTCTGTTCTTACTGTTATTCCATATCCTTCAATATTTTCTAGAACACCTTTTATTCTTTCTTTTTCTTCTTCCCTATTAATTCTCTTTGAAAAGCTTATTCCTTTTTCCCCTAGGGTTAAAACTAAATATCTTCCAGGAATGCTTATGTTCTTGCTAACCTTAGCCCCCTTATTATTAATGGGCTCCTTAATTATCTCAACTAAGATTTCATCCCCTTTTTTTATGCCTTCTTCCCTTAATTCCTTGCTATAATACATATAAGCATCCTTATTTAAGCCAATATCTACAAATATAGAATTTATTGCAGGAACTATATTTTTAACCCTACCCTTATAAATTTCTCCTATATTAGGTTCCTCATTTATTTCTTCAACAAAACATCTATTTAACTTGCCTTTCTCTTTTATTGCAATTCTTAATAAATTATCATTTCTCTCAACAAAAATTTCTCTCATAAGTCCACTTCCTAAATTTAATATTTTGCAAGCAAAATCTTTAAAGCTCGCAGTTCACAGTGTACAGCTTCATCCTTAACTGTGAACTGTGAATTGTGCACCGTGAACTGCTAAAAGCGCTTCGCACTTTATCTTATTCTATCATAGAGAATTTTAATTAACAATTGAGAAAAAAGAGCCTGCTTAGTGTTTTAAAGCAGACTCTTTTTTATTTCTTAGTTATATTAATGTATTCAATAAGCGGAATATTTCCGTAGACTTTAAGGGCTTCTATTAGTTCATCTTCATTTAGTATATAAATCAGATGCATATCATCATCTAATATATAAAAGGTATTAAATTTATTTCTATCTACTAAAGATAAAACATTAACTAGGCCCTGATTGTAGTAAACTGATATTGTTTTATTTTCTATATATTTATTTTTTAAAAGCCTTTTTCTCTTTTTTACAATGTTCCCCATAGTTATATACATATAGGTTTTTCTCTCTATCTGAGTAATATAAAGAATTATTAATGCAGCAATAAACATGCTTATATTTATTTTTTTAAACCAAAAATATATGTATATATCTGTAAGTATAAAAATTATAGCTATAATGTAGCTTGTATATATAATTATTTTCTGGGATTTTTTAAAAATATATTTCTTTGACAGTATTATTTCAAATATCCTAGAACCATCTAATGGATAAGCGGGTAATAAGTTAAAAAATGCCAAGCCTATATTTAACTTTGCACTTGTTTTTAAAAACTCCCATGGATAGATTGAATAAAGGAAGTAGAATAATACCGCAATAATTATATTTAACATAACCCCTGCTAGATATACTAGTATTTTTTCATTATCTCTTAAAACATCAACATCTGAAAGTTCAGCTCTTACACCAAAAATATGAATTTCTAGCTTATGAAATTTACATCCAAATTTTAATGCAATAAGCATATGGGCAAATTCATGTAATAATACCCATAATAGCGCCAATAGTAATATATTATTACGGATACAGGCTAATAGAATTAAAATTATTTCCGCCAATATTTTTTTAGTATCTTTTTTCATCTATATCTCCCTAAAAATTGCTCTTTCTTTAACAATCACCTTCTACTTTTAATTACTTAGCAATAATTTTAATTCATATCATTTAGTATATTGATTTCCTTCACAATATCATCATACTTTTCTTGAAAAAATTTCACAATTTCCTCTGTGTCTATTCCTATTTTCTCTAAGTTACTGTTTATAGCTTGGTAATCATAAGTCCTATTTATTTCTCCTTTTATAAGAGTATATATACCCTGAGCTTGGGGATTTGGAATTATTTTAAGAGAAAGTAATCCTACAAACAGAATTAAAGTTATTATTGACTTTATGACCAACCTTTCAAGAAAAGTAATAGACTTTTTCTCACTTTTTAATGGAGAATAAATTTGCCCTCTATAACTATACCCATAATTTTTTCTAGTTCTTGGATATATATATCCCTTTTCATTATTTACCTCATTATTTTTATTTATTTTAGCTTTTACTTGTCCTTTTAGTTTATTATAATAATCACTATATTCATTTGCATATTTAATCAATCTATCACCTCACTTCTCAATATTGTATTTATATTTTTTTACTCTATATTTTATGCTATATTGAATTTAAATTATTGATATTCACATAAAAAAGAGAGTAGTTTACAAAAAATTTGTAAATTACTCTCTTTTTTAAAATCTTATTTTCTTTCTTCTCATTCCTACATTTATGGCCAGCCCTATTGACATTACAGTTGTTAACAGGGAAGTTCCTCCATAACTTATAAGAGGCAGGGTTATACCTGTAATTGGTACTAATCCAATATTCATTCCTACATTCTGGAGAATTGCAAAGAGAAAGTACGATACTAGCCCTACACAAATAATTGAGCCAAAGGTATCCTTGGCCGTCCTTGCTATTAGAATCATCCTATAAATAAGTATTCCATATAGAAGTAATAAAAATAAACAGCCTACAAGTCCCCATTGTTCCCCTATACTTGAAAATATAAAATCCGTTTGTACCTCTGGAACATATTGGGCTGCATATCCCATGGAATTTTCTTTTGCTGTTGACCCTTGGATTCCAAGTATTCCTCCATTTCCAATACTTATTAGTGCATGTCTTAATTGATATCCTGATTCCGACATATCAGCTTCTGGATTTAAGAAAGATGTTAATCTCTTCTTTTGATAAGGAGCTATTATATTAAAATTTAAAATTAATATAATAGCCAATGCTAAAGCTGAAAATCCTCCAATAAAGAACCTTATATCAAGACCTGCTATAAAGAAGATACCAACTACCATAAAAAATAAAACCATTGTCATTCCCATATCCGGTTGAATTATTATGAATATGGCAGGAACAATTGCGTAAAATGCCATGGTAAAGAAGTTTTTCCAATCATTTATGCTTCCGTTCATATCTTCTAAGGTTCTACCAAGCATCATAATAGTTGCTACTTTTGCCAACTCTGCAGGTTGAAAAGATAGTGGCCCTAACCTTATCCAACCTCTAGCTCCATTTATATCCGTACCAATAAACATAGTTATAATCAAAAGAAATATGGATCCCCAATAAAATAGTGGAGTATAGGCCTTTAACAAGGTGTAATCTATAGCAATAACAAAGTATAAAGCTACAAGTACTACTACAAACCATATTGATTGTCTTATTAAGAAAAGGTTATTATATTCTGCATAACTTGCTAAATATATATTTATTATTCCAAAAATCATTAAGGTGATTAAAGAAAATAGAATTGGTTTATCTATTTCTTTTAATAGTTTAAAATTTAGTTTAAAATGTGATAACATAAGTCACCTCCCTTATTACCCTTAGAACTATTATATATAATATTTCGACTAATTAAAATAACTTTAATAAAATATTAATTAATATTTTATTTTCATTTAAGATTAAGATAAAATCAGAAATTCCATGCAAAAAAAGAAGATGCTATCTAACAAAAGTTGATAAACATCTATATTATTAACACTATCAAATAAATATTATACTTAAATCTTCAATTTGACTAAAAATCATCTTCACAATATATTTTGATACTGGGCAGCTGATAGCAGGTTACTTCACATTCTTAATAGGAATGTTAGCTACTAGTGCCGGACTATCTCCATCTACAGTTTCAGGTTTATTTACCGCTATTTCAACATCATTAGAATCTATTTCTATGTATTTAGATAATACCTCTAGTATTTCTAACTTTATTTTTTCAAGGGTTTCATGAGGCAAATCCCCTCTATCATGAATAAGTATTAACTTTAATCTATCCTTAGCAACCTCTTTAGGTGTTAGCTTATTTGAAAATCTTTTAAAAAAATCCACCTTCACTTCCCCCTTCTAACGCTTAAATATTCTCTTCAATGCTGCAAAAAAACCTTCACCACCTATGTTTAAATCTAAAAGTGGTACTTTTTCCCCTGTTATTCTTTTTGCAATATTCATAAATGCTTGTCCTGCTAATGCCTTATCATCTAGCACTATCGGTTCTCCTTTATTTGTTGAAACAGTAATACCCTTATCATCTGGTACAACACCTAAAAGTTCAACTGATAATGTTTCTATGATATCAGAAACATCTAGCATATCTCCCTTTTGAGCCATTGAATAATTTAATCTATTAACTATTACTGAGTGATCTTCTAACCCTTTTGCATCTAGTTTACCAATAACCCTGTCAGCATCTCTTACTGAAGTTATTTCAGGATTTACAACTACTACTGCTCTGTCTGCTCCTATTACTGAGTTTTCGAAACCTTGTTCTATTCCAGCAGGAGAATCTATTATAACATAATCAAAGTCTTCTTTTAATTCATTAACTAGTTTAAGCATATCTTGTGGTCTAACATCATCTTTGTCCTTTGTTTGAGCTGTAGGCAATAGGCAAAGGTTTTGATATCTTTTATCTTTTATTAAGGCCTGCTTAAGTCTGCATCTATTTTCAAAAACATCTGCTATTGTATAAACTATTCTATTTTCAAGCCCCATTAATACATCTAAATTTCTTAACCCAGTATCACCATCAACTACTACTACTCTTTTTCCTAAAGCTGCTAATGCTGTACCTAAATTGGCTGTTGTTGTAGTTTTTCCAACTCCACCTTTACCTGACGTAATTACTATAGAAATTCCCATTTTATTCTCCCTCCAACGCTATATATATTTCTTTGGTAAATAAGGCTCAACCACTATTGTATCGCCCTTAATTTTTGCTAATTCTGGATATGATGGTTTCATACCATCATCTGGCGCTTTTGTTAAAATATCTGCTATTTGAAGTATCTCAGGTTGTAAGTTAATGGCTGAAACAATAGCTTTTCTATTTCCCCCAACACCTGCATAAACATGACCTTTAATGCTTCCCAAAACAATAATATTACCACCTGCATATACCTCTGCTCCACTGTTTATATCACCTATAATTACTATGTTGCCCTGGTATCTTACAAGTTGTCCTCCCCTTATTGTTTTCTTTATAAATTTTGTTTTTCCTTCATATACCCCGTTAAAAATTTTGGTTTCTTTTTTATCTTGTATTAATTCTTCGAAAGTACACTCTTTTATTTGTATTTCCTCAAATAAAAGATCCTTTAATTTTTCAATCTCAACTTCATTAAAATTCTTTAAATTTGTAATTATATTAATAGTAGATCCTTTATAAAAACTCTTTCCTGATGATAACTTACTTAATAAGGCTTCTAACATCTCATCAAAGTTTCTAAACTTATCCACATAAATTTTGGCATTAATTCCTTCCTTAGTGCCTTTTATCTGAATTCTATCATCCTTCATTGGTTTCCCTCCACCAATAATAATCATAAATATTAATTTATATCTTATAAATATAATTATACCCTTAAATCATATCACATAACAACATTATTTTACATATTTTATAATTAAATTATATAAAAGTATATTAATCCTAAAATTTAAATTTATTTAGACATAATTTAAATTAGATAAAATTATTTATTATATAGCAATGTAGAAGGTACATATACATTCTACATAAAAAAGTGCGAATATAACCTAGGGAAGTTTATTCGCACTTTTTTTATTCTTGACCTTCTAATTTTATAGAATCATTTTTATTATCTTTTAGTGGTGAATCTAAAACATATTTTTTAAAGGATTCTGACTTTGAGCCGTAGTTAGGATCCATTTTTAGTAGCTCATCCTTAAAGTAAGCTTCATAAATTGCCTTATGAATAGTAGCACCTTCACTACCTCTACTTCCATCGTAAATTGTTGAGAAGATTGCTATCTGCGGATTATCAAGGGGTGCCATACTTATATAGTTACCGTATGCATTTCTTCCTTGTTTTCTATACACCGCATCATCACTTGCAAAGTCAGCTGTACCTGTTTTACCCCCAACTTTAATTGGAAAATTTGCAAAGGACCTGTATGCCGTACCATTACTTGGACTTGTATTAACTCTGTACATACCATCTTTAACTGCTTGTAGGTAACTTTCTGGAATATCTAATGTATCAACAACTTCTGGCGTAAATTCTTTAATAACTTCTCCTGTTGGTGATGTTATTTTATCTACTATTGTTATTTTGTATCTTGTTCCTCCACTACCTAAGGTTGCAACGTAATTTGCTATTTGCAATGGAGTAAAGTTATTCATCCCTTGACCAATTGCACTATTGACAATGTTACCTGGAGTTTTAATCTCAGCTGGCTTATTATCAACTGCATAATAAGCAATGGCATAACTTATTACATCTGCTTCCTCATCTAAATCTACATTTCTTCTTGTAGAAGCTTCTTCAACACTAGCCTTATATACATCTGAAAGTTCCATTACTTTCTTTATATAAGGAATTAAACTTGCTGAAAATTCTGTGCTATTTGTTACCTGCTCATCAGTTCCTATTTTTGATAAAGTATCCTTCATTAATTCCTTTAAAGCATTTTTTGCTTCCTTAAGTTCATCTGTATCATTTTCATTATCTTCTATGTCAAAAGGTATAAAACTAAATCCATGATAATTTCCTGCTTTTAATGCACCTACTATATCAAACATTGGAGCATTTACAATCCTATCTTTCCAAGATTTGAAATTATAAACTTGACCAAAGTTTTCTTCAATTTGAATTCCTGTAGATGGATTATCAGCCTCATCTGAAACTGGATCAACTCCTAAGCCAAACTTATAAGAATACTTGGCTAAGTTATCTAAATCTTCTAGTTCTCCACCATTATTTTTCCATAATCTATATCCCATCTCATAGAAGAATACGTTGGAGGAAACTTCTAGGGCCTTTCTTACATCTGTAGGTCCATTTGCTACACCTTGAAAGTTTCTAAGTACTTGCCCTGTTTTATCCCAAGTACCACTAGGGTCACTTATAAATTCATAAGGTGATACTACTCCATCCATCATAGCTGCTATTGCTGTAAGTGGTTTATATGTTGAACCTGGAGGTAATAAGCCTTGAGTAGCATAATTGAAGAAGGGTTTTGGATACACATCTATGTTGTCGTATCTTTCTCCAGTTTCTTCATTAACAGGAAACAGCTCGTCAATATCTCCTGTTGCACCTGTTCTTTGCATATATTCTTTAGCAAAACTTTCTATATCCGGATCAAAGTATATTTGATACTGTTCATCTGTTAATCTTCCTGGTATAGAAAATATATTTGGATCATAGGTTGGATAACTTACCATTGCAATAACCCTACCAGTATTTACTTCTATTGCTACTACTGATCCCCTTGTTGCATTAGCAGAAATTCCTTCTTTCATAACTCGTTCCATAGTATCCTTCATGGCTTGTTCTGCTGCATATTGAACATCTTTATTTATAGTTAAATGAATATTATTTCCCGGGTAAGAGTCTAGTTTAAATAATTCTTCTGTAACTTTCCCCTTTGAATTTACCTTAACTGTAGTTCCACCTTTATTTCCCTTTAATTGATCTTCAAAGGCTGCCTCAATTCCTGCCACACCAATTAAATCTGTAGAGGCCTCATATCCTCTTAATTCATAATTTTCTTCATTTGAACTATTTATTGTGGATAAATATCCTATTGCTGCCGAAGCTAAATTATTATAAGGATAAAATCTTATAGGCTCTATCACTACATCAATTCCTGATAAATCATTTGATTTTTGATAAATTATAAAAGCAGTATCTTTTTTGATATTTGTTGCTATATCTACAGATCTAGAACCTTGAAAACTTGACATTTTTATAGCATCTTTTACTACTATATAACTTCTAATTCTCCCTAAGGAATACCCTGCTTCAAGTAATTCATCTAAAATTTCTTTACCTGACTTATCTTCATAAGTTTCCATCTTTTCATTATAAGCATCTAACCTTGCTTCATAATCTTTATCAGTTTCACCCTCTTCTTGAACTGGCTCTTTGTTTATAACTTCTTGTAAACCATATATTTTTACAAGTTCATAGAAGGTTTCTTCCGCTGATATTTTCAAAAGTTCATTGTTAACTTCTCCAATTTGTTCATCTGTTAGATCTTCCTTATTATCTGGAAAGATTTCTTTTTCTATTTTTTCATTTAATCCTCTATCTCTTTTGAATCTAATCTCAAGGGCTTTTTTAGCTTCTGCATCGTCTGTTTTAAAATTAAAATAAAACTTTCCGCTACTATCGATTTTTAGAAGCAAATCATCTTGAACTTCCTCATTATTATCAGATAAGATTTGAAAAACTTCATCCATTGTTTCATAAAAATCTTCACTGTCATCACTAGGTTTAGTATAGGTTAATGTATAAGTTTGAATATTAGTTGCTAATACATTACCCTCACTATCATAAATTTTACCTCTCGGAGCCTTTTCTGATATAAATCTAGTTGAACCTACATCCGCCTTTTCTTTATATTCTGCATGCTTATAAACTTGAATATATAAAAGCTTTAAAACAATAGTTGCAAAAATTATTCCCATTATAATATTTAAAACAGTATATCTTGAAATTTTTTTCTTCTTTTTAGGTTTATTTACTATCATTTAAACCTCCAATTATTTTTCTCATATTCATTATCGTAAAGCTTAAAAACATACTTATACCCAAAAAACATAAATATACTCCCGTATAGAGCAGAGAATATTCCTACTTTTATATCTATGGTTTTTCCTAAGATTTTGAAAATAACAAATATGATAAATACTTTTAATATATAAATAAATATAGAAGAAATTATAGGTATTAATCTCTTTTCCCTATATATATTTTCTCCTATAACAGCAGCTAAAAGGCATAGAAATAAATTTATAAGGCTATTTATTCCGAAAACATTGTAAAAATAGATATCTTGCAGAATTCCAGTAAAGGCTCCAATAAAAACGGCCTCTTCTCGTCCATTTATTATAGAATAAGCTAAAGCAAAAATAAAAAGAAGTTTGGGGTATGCACCATTAATAGCTAAAAAGGGCATAAAGACATTATCTAGTATTAATAATATAATTGAAATTAAAATAACAACCCATTTTTTCATTTTGCTAACCTCTAATTCTCATATTTTATATCTCTTGTTTCCTTCGGAACCACTGCAAAAATTTCTTCTAGCTTATTAAAATCTACATATGGTTTTACAATGGCTGTTTTCATAACCTTAACTTCATCAGTTCCTACTGAAATAACTTCGCCAATTCTAATTTCCTTAGGATATATTTGTCCAAGGCCTGAAGTTAATATAACATCACCCTCTTTTATTTCTGAATTTATTGGCAGATTTGTAACAACAGCTAAATTTTCATCATTGTGATTCTTATAACCACTTAATATTCCAGTAGTTTCTCTTGTGCTATCCACCATTACTGCTACTGAAACATTTTCACTTATTAAGCTTTCAGCTATTGCCCAATTACTTCCTACACTTGTTATTTTACCAACTAATCCTTTATTTGAAATAATAGCCATACCCTTTGCAAGTCCATGTTTTTCACCCTTGTCTAAAATGTAGCCCTTAGAAAAACTTTCTCCGCTATAACCTATAATTTCACTACCTATATAGTCATAATTGTTTTTTGAATCTGCAAAGTTTAAAAGTTCCCTTAATCTTTCATTTTCTTCTTTAAATTTATCATATTCTAGTAGTTTATTTTTTAATTCAATGTTTTCCTTTGTTAAATTCTTATTTTCTTCTTTTACCTCAGAAAAATTAAGAAAAAAATCTACCGTAGTTTTTAATCTTTTGTTCATATTATGAAGTACTTTTTGTAGGGGATTGGTTACAGTTGCAACACCACTTGAAACAACGCCTTTTTGGGAACTATTAGATGTGTATATAATTAAGCCTAAAAAGGTAACTGACAGCACTATAATAGTAACTGCCAGTTTATTTTTAAATAACTTCATTATTGTCCTCTTTGGCTCCTGCTTAACTCATCAAAATCATCTAATGCCTTACCTACCCCTAAAACTACACAATCAAGTGGTGATTCTGCAATGTGAACAGGCATATTAGTTTCATTATTGATTAACATATCTAATCCCCTAAGAAGAGCTCCACCGCCAGCTAACATTATTCCCTTTTCCATTATGTCTGCTGATAATTCTGGTGGTGTTTTTTCAAGAGTTGTTTTAATAGCTTCGATTATCGCATAAACCGGCTCCTTTAACGCTTCTCTAACTTGATCTTCTGAAATAGTAACTGTCTTTGGAAGACCAGTTATCATATCTCTACCCTTAATTTCCATTGTTCTTTCTTCATCATCTATTTTATAAGCTGAACCTAATTCCATTTTTACTTGTTCTGCTGTTCTTTCACCCACCATTAAATTAAACTCTTTTTTTATGTAATTAATTATTGATTGGTCTAATTCATCTCCGGCAACTCTTAAAGATTTGCTTGTTACAATTCCTCCTAAAGAAATTATTGCAACTTCAGTTGTACCTCCACCGATATCAACTATCATACTACCTGTTGGTTCTCCAACTGGTAGACCAGCTCCTATTGCTGCTGCCATTGGTTCTTCCATTAAAACAACATCCCTTGCTCCTGCAAATTTTGCTGCTTCCTCTATTGCTCTTCTCTCAACTTCTGTTACTCCAGATGGATAACAAACTATAATTCTTGGACCTGCAAAAGATCCCTTAGTTGCCTTCTCAATTAGCTTTTTAAGCATTGTTTGAGATACATCAAAATCTGCAATTACTCCGTCCTTTAATGGTCTTATAGCAACTATATTTCCTGGAGTTCTTCCAATCATTAGTTTTGCCTCTGTTCCAACTGCTAAAGGCTTTCTTGTTGTGGTATTTATAGCAACAACTGAAGGTTCATTTAAAACTATCCCTTTTCCCTTAAGGAATACCAAAGTATTTGCTGTCCCTAAATCTATCCCCATGTCTTTATTTCTACTGAAAAATCCCATATGAATTCCCCTTTCGCTTATATTATTCCTTTTTCTTTTAAGCTTATAAATTTTTCATTTCCTACTATAATATGATCTAAAAGATCAATTCCTATTATTTTACTGCATTCCTTTATTCTAAGCGTAACATTTATATCCTCCTTACTGGGAGCAGGATCTCCTGAAGGATGATTATGGCAAATTATTATGCTTGAACTGCTTTTTTTTAATGCTTCATTAAATATTTCTCTTGGATGAACTATTGAAGTATTTAAACTTCCTTTAAAAATATCTTTTACTCCTAAGATATTATTTTTTGTATCTAGCATTATTAGTTTTAGTACTTCCTGCTTTAAATTGCACATCTCGTTTATTAAAAGATTAGCAACATCCCTTGGAGATGATATTTTTTCATTGTTTTTTATTAACCTTAAGCTATTAAATCTTTTAAAGAGTTCTCCTATAGCTAAAATTTGACTTGCCTTTATGTTCTTTATTCCTTTTACTCTTGTTATATCGCTAAGGCCTGCGTTTAACAAGCCATTAAGACCTTCAAATTCTGAAAGTAATCTTGTGCTTAGTGAAATAACATTTTCTCCCTTAGTTCCAGTTCTTAAAATAACAGCAAGCAATTCTGCATTATTTAAGACTTCTGGTCCATTTAAAAGCAATTTTTCTATTGGTCTTTCCTCTTCTGGTATATCCCTAACTTTAAGATTATTATTCATAACGTCTCCTTTAAATAATAATATTACTATTAGAAATATACCCATAAATTATATTATTTAACCTTCTTTAGCATTTTATTCAGTAAGTTTAATGGCAGTCCTACTACATTGTAGTAACACCCGTTAATCTTTTCAACAAAGACTCCACCATAACCTTGTATGCCATAGGCTCCAGCCTTATCAAGAGGCTCTCCTGTTTTTATGTAAGATTTAATTTCTTCATCAGTTAAATTTGAAAATTTAACTTCTGTATATAAGGACTCTTTTTCTACCTTATTATTTGAAGTATTAACAACAGCTAATCCAGAATAAACTCTATGGGTCTTCCCGCTTAATGATTTTAGCATATTAAATGCATCTTTTTCACCTTTAGGTTTTCCCAATATATTATTTTCTAAAACAACTATTGTATCACCAGAGATTATAATGGCATCTTCTTTTGTTTTTTCTTTAACATTCAATGCCTTTCCTAATGCTAACTCTTTAACATATTTGTCTATATCTCCATTAAATACAACTTCTGTTTCATCAAAATCACTTACACTAACATTAAAATCTTCTACTATTCTATGTAATAGTTCTTGTCGTCTTTCTGAACCTGAAGCTAAGATGTACTTCAATTTCATCACATCCTAATTATATATTAATAGCCCATTATTTAGCTTGCATTTATTAGCACTTTAAATACTAGGCAAAATAGCCCTTAGCACACATCAAAAGCTACTTGTATTAATCTTCTATAGTTTATCATTATATAAGATTGCAAACAAGTAGCTTTTACCTTCTTTATTCAATTTTTATTAATTTGTAATATTTTTGGTATCAATATCCATACTATTTTTTAATCTTACTTAAAATAGTATATATATATTCATTCTCAGAAGCAATATTTTCTTTATTTATTTTTTCCGGCATATTTTTCACATGGTTTTTATATTCACTTAAAAGCTCTGTATAATCTCCTTCACTAACTTCCTCTAAACTATTTAGCCATTCCTTAAAATCAGTAGTAGTTACTTCTTTAACATCTGCTTTATAGGCAGTATTTAATATTTCTAAATGCCCTCCCATTATTGCTGCCAGCTGATTTTCATCTAAATTTCCTTCATTTAATGATACCTTAAATTTTGCATTTTCAATATTCTTTCCATTTAATTTACTTAAAATTTCTGTACTTTCTTCTTCCTTTGTTATAGCTGCAATAACCTTAAACTTTTCTGCTTCATCCTTCACTATAAAGGAATTAAAGTCACTTTTTATTTTAGCCAAAATTTGATTTGCATTTTCTTCTTTAGAAAAATAACCACATTGAATCAAATAAAAACTTATTTCGTTCAAACCCTGATTAACTTCCGCTTCATTATTAGTATTTACAATGGGTTCTGTATCCAAATCAAATGAATCAGGTAAAAATTTTATTATAGCCCAAGCTCCAGCACCACCAATACTTATTGCAATAACTGTAGTTATAAGTATTGATGTAAAAAACTTCATACCTTCATTTTTCTTTCTATAATTATATTTTGTGTACTTCATTTTATCCTCCCCCTCTTTTTCTTATTAATATATATTCAAAGGGAGAAGATAATATTCATTATGTAAAAAAGTAACAAGTACTTTTTTTAGTGCACAGTGAACTAAAGAAGATTGTTTCCAATCTTCTTTAATTATTTAAGCGCTTTTAAAACTTCCTTTAAGTATTCCCAAACATTTTGAACTGATTTTATGCTCATATGTTCTTCTGGTGTGTGAACATCGAATAAGTCTGGTCCAAAACTAATCATATCTAAGCCACCTAGTTTTTCATTAAATAATCCACACTCTACTCCTGCATGAATTGCAACTATATTGGCATCTTTTCCATACATCTTTTTGTAAACATCTAAGCAAAGTTCTCTAAGCTTTGATTCTGGATTGTACTCCCAACCTGGATAATTTGCAGTTGTTTCAAATTTGCAGCCAAAAATATCAGCTATAGTTTTGCTTCTTAATACTATTTCTTCTTTTAAAGATTCTACTGAACTTCTAATAGCGCTATCAAAATAAACTTTATTATTTTCTGTTCTAACAACACCTAAGTTAGTTGAACTTTGTACTAAATCTTTTATTGTAGCACTTTTTGTATCTATACCATTAGGAATTAAGTATAATAAGTTAACTGCTTTTTCTGTTGAATCCTTTGTAAATACTTCAGTTACATCTCCTTGAACTTCACATAATTGAACTTTTACTCCTGGATCTTGAGTCTTTAATTCATTTAATAATGTTTCCTGCCACTTACTAACTATTGTTTTTGCCTTTTCTACATCTCTTTCATTTATTACTATTAAGGCATCAGCTTCTCTTGGAATTGCATTATCCTTTGAACCACCATTAAGGGAAACTAATCTAAATTCAACTTCTCCTAATAAAGCTTTTAATACTCTTCCTAATAATTTATTAGAATTTCCTCTTTCTTTTATTATATCCATTCCTGAGTGGCCACCCTTTAAACCACTTATTGAAATATCTACTAAAGAAGTATTGTCAGCTCTATTTTCTAAGTCTGCAGAAAATTCAAATTTACTTCTTACTCCTCCAGAACAGCTAACTAAAAGGTCTCCTTCTTCTTCATTATCTAAGTTAATTAATATTTTTCCCTTTACATGTTCCTTGGAAACTGCCATAGCTCCTGACATTCCTGTTTCCTCATCTGTAGTTAGTAGTATTTCTAGTGGCGGATGAGGGATATCTGTGGAATCTAGAAGAGCCAAAGCATAGGCTACTGCTATCCCATTATCAGCACCAAGAGTTGTGTCAGTTGCGTAAATCATATCATTTATTATTCTAAGTTTTAAAGGATCTTTTTCAAAATCATGATTAACACCCTTATTTTTTTCGCAAACCATATCCATATGACCCTGGATTATAACAGTAGGAGAATTTTCATATCCTTTAGTTCCTGGTTTTTTTATAATAACATTTAGAGCTTCATCCTGTATTACTTGTAAATTTAATTTCTTTGCAACACTTACTAAATAATCACTTATTCCCTTTTCATTTCCTGAACCCCTAGGTATTTGGGAAATTTCTTCGAAATATTTAAAAACCTTCTTAGGTTCTAAATTTTGCAAAATATTCATATTTCAGTCTCCTTTTCCTAGTAATTTATGCTAAAATTATAGTATAGAAATAGTATAACACAAGTAAAAAAGTGTAGTACAGTATTTTACAAGGAAAAAGACAAAAGGCAAAAGGCAGAGTTCAAAATTTAAGATGAAACTATTACATAGTTTCTTGATTTTAGATTTTATTTATTCAGCTTAAACTGAATTATTTATATAACTATTTTAAAAATTATTTTCAGAATATTCTTTCAATATTATTTATGTGAGGTGACTTTTATGCAAAAAACAAAAATGATCTTTACCATTGGGCCTGCCAGTGATAAGGAAGATGTTATTAGGGAATTTATTAAAATAGGCATGAGTGCAGCAAGGCTTAATTTTTCCCATGGCAATCATGAAACCCATAAGGAGAAAATTGATCTTATTAAGAAAATAAGAAAGGAAATGAATTCTCCAACTGGAATTATATTAGATATTAAGGGACCTAAAATTAGAACTCATAAATTTATAAATGATGGAGTTGAATTAGTTGAAGGGCAGGAATTTTCTTTCCTTTGCCAGGAGGAAATACTAGGTGACAATACTAAATGTTCTGTTTCTTATAAGGACCTTTATAAGGATGTTAAGGTTGGTGGAGAAATACTTGTTGATGACGGATTGATAAGGTTTGCAATCATGGATGTAATTGACAAAGCTATAAAATGTAAAGTTACAGTAGGTGGAATAATTAAAAACAACAAGGGGGTAAATGTCCCAAATGCTAAAATCAGCCTTCCTTCTATTACTGAAAAAGATAAAGAAGATTTGATATTTGGTTGCCAAAATGGTGTTGATTTTATTGCTGCTTCCTTTGTTAGAAAAGCCTCTGATGTTTTAGAAGTTAGAAAAGTATTAAATGAAAATGGAGGGGAAAATATTCAGATAATATCTAAAATAGAAAATCAAGAAGGTGTAGATAATATTGATTCTATTTTAGAAGTTTCTGATGGAATTATGGTAGCTAGAGGTGATATGGGAGTAGAAATACCTATAGAAAAGGTACCTATAATTCAAAAGAATATAATAAAAAAATGTAATCAAGAAGGAAAAATAGTAATAACTGCTACGCAAATGTTAGATTCAATGATTAGGAATTCATTGCCTACAAGGGCCGAAGCCTGCGATATATGTAATGCTATTTTTGATGGAACAGATGCAATTATGTTAAGTGGTGAAAGCGCTAGCGGACTATATCCCGTAGAAGCTGCTAAAACCATGTCTAAAATAGCCTTAGAAACTGAAGCTAACTTAGATTATATTTACCTAAATAGACGACTTAAGGAGCCATCCTTAACTTCTTTTTCTGAAGCCATTAGTTATTCAGCTTGTAGAACCTCCAATCTTTTAGATGCAAAGGTAATAGTTGCTGCTACCAATAGCGGTACCACAGCAAAACTTATATCAAAATATAGGCCTAAGTGCCCTATTATAGCAATAACCCCTCACGATGAAGTAAGACGTGGCTTAAACTTAAACTTTGGTGTCTGTCCTACATTTTGTGAAGTATTTAATTCTACCGATGAAATTCTGGAAGAAGCAAAAAAAGTTGCAGCAAACCTATCCTTTGCTAAAAAAGGAGATGATATTGTAGTTGCTGCTGGAATAGCTAACGCACAAGCAGGAGGAACGAATATGCTTAAAGTCTATCGACTTTAAGCAGTGCACTGCAATGCACAATTCAAAACGCACAATTTCGGATGATTTTTAGACAAGCTGAAAATCCACATTTTATATAAAAAGACTGCTGGCTCTGCCAGCAGTCTTATTTAAAACTAAACTCAGTCCTCCACACTCCAAACTCCAAACTATTAAAATCTGATAACTGAAAACTAAACCCAGTCCTCCACACTCCAAACTCCAAACTCCAAATTCCACACTCCAAACTCCAAACTCCAAATTCCACACTCCAAACTCCAAACTCCAAATTCCACACTCCAAACTATTGAAACCTGAAACCTGAAAACTGTTAACTGTTAAATAGGTTTCCAAAAAGGTCTCCTAATGAAACTCCATCATCAGAATCGTTGTATTGTAAATATTCTTTTGATTTTTCATCCGCATCTTTTATTGATAGGGATATTCTCTTATCTTCTTTATTTATATCTAATACTTTAACTTTTACCTTTTGTCCTATTGTTAGAAGATCTGATGGCTTAGCTATGTTTTCATCTGTAATTTCGTTAATGTGAACTAAACCTTCTACTCCTGGGAATATTTCAACAAAGGCTCCGAAGTTTAGGAATTTAACAACTTTACCTTCAACTACATCTCCAGATTTTATTTTTGTTACTTCTGTTACCCATGGATCCTTGTTTACATCTTTCAGAATTAAAGATACTTTTTCGTTTTTAGCATCTACTTCTCCAAGGAAAACTTCTACTTCATCTCCAACCTTTACTACATCTTCAACTCTTTTAACTCTTCCCCAAGCTAGGTCGTTGATGTGGATTAAACCTGTTATTCCACCAAGGTCTACTATTGCTCCAACTCTTATGATTTTCTTAACTATACCTTTTCTTTTTTCTCCTGATTTAATCTCTGCCCAAAGCTCTTTCTTTTTGCTTTCATATATTGCATCTTCTATAACCCTTCTAGATGCTACTACCTTTCTGTTTCTAAAATCTAATTCGATTATTTTAACTTCTAATTCTTTACCTATTAATGAACTTAATTCTATTCTTTCTCTTGATGCTAGGGAAGCAGGAATAAATACTCTTATATTTCCATAATAAGCTACTAATCCACCCTTTACTTCTTCCTTTATATATACCTTTACATTTTCTTCATTTTTAAAAGCTCTTTTTATGTCTTCTCTTTCAGTGATTTCTAAGGCTTTTTTTCTTGATAACTTAACATAACCTTCTCCATCATGAGGTGATAATACATATACTTTAATTTGATCTCCCTTATTTACAACTTCTAAAGGATTTTGGTCTGTATTTGTTAAGTCTTCTCTTGCTATAACACCATCAAAAGCATAATCTATATTTACCATTACTTCTTTATCATTAACATCAATTACTACACCATCTAAAATATCTCCACTATGTATTCTTTTTACATCGAAATCCTTTAGTAAATCTCCCATTGTTTGTTCTCTGTTTGCATTTTCCATGTTTTTCACTCCTCTTATAACTCTAAAACTTTGTTTTTAGATATTTATTAAAATTTAATAATAAAGCTTATGCTTATAAAAACCTATCTTGTAAAGACTAACTCTTTATCATTTGATAATTCTTCATTATATTCATAGTCTTCTATATTAAATTTTTTTATATCCTCTATATTATCAATTTCATTTTGTATAATATACCTAGTCATAAGGCCCCTTGCCCTTTTAGCTCTTATGGTTATAACTTTATATTCATCTCCTCTTAGTTCTTTAAAAACTGGAGTTATAACCTGTATTTCCTTTTCTTTTTCGATAGCTTCTATTGACTTATAGTATTCCTTAGAAGCTAAATTTATAAGGATCTTACTGCTGCTATTTTTTAGTTCCTCAGCTATACTTTCTTCTAAAGTTTTACCCCAGTATTCATAAAGATTTTTTTTCCCCTCTACTGGTAGTTTTGTTCCCATTTCTAATCTATATTCATTAATACCATCAAAGGGTCTTAAAACTCCGTATAAGCCGGATAAAATTCTAAGATGATCATTTGCATAAAATAATTCTGCATCTGTAAAACTTAAGGAATCCATTCCTCTAAATACTTCCCCTCTAAAAGCTAATAAGGCTTGTTTTGCACTTTCTAAACTAGTATTCCATTTTTCATTTCTTTCTTCAGTTAGCTTTGCTAATTTTGCACTTACTTTCATTAGCTTTTCTAAGGACGAACTGTCGTATTTTACTAACTCTTTCATTATTTCCTTAGATTTATTTAAAAACCTGGGATTGGTTATAGGTAAGTTTTCATATCTTTTTTCAAAATCTAAAGTTTTTGCTGGAGATATTACTATTATCATTATTCATCTCCTCCTTAGTTAAGATTTTATATGATTTTATTTTTCTTTATTTCCTTATAGCAATAGTTAATTATATCGCTTCTTTTTATTATTCCAATAAATATTCCATTATCGTCTACTACAGGAACAAAGTTTTGATTTATAGCTAAAGAAATTAAGCTTTCTACTGTTGAATTAATTGAAACACTTTTATGTTTTCTTCTTCTAGGTATGTCAGTTACTTTTACATTTTCTGTGTTCTTAAAATTTAAATCTGGTGTACTTTTTAATTTCCAAAGTAAATCTCCCTCAGTTAAGGTCCCTACGTATTTTCCTTCTTTGTCAATTAATGGAATGGCTGTATATCCGTGATGCTCCATTCTTTCTATAACTTGTCTCATTGTTGCATCTAAATATTCATATA
>ERZ773359.1973-NODE-1973-length-26902-cov-10.432525_pt1 | contig 26902 bp, 27 predicted proteins | sample MGYA00374955_ERZ773359 | MGnify/ENA primary metagenome ERZ773359 (study PRJEB29098, sample SAMN04486028) | biogas fermenter metagenome | study: EMG produced TPA metagenomics assembly of the Biogas fermentation microbial communities from Germany - Plant 4 DNA1...
AGTGTATCGATACTTCCTGCTTCGTAGGAAAAAATCGGATGATTTTTCCTTTTCTTTCTCATATTGCATAAATGTAATATTTGTGTTCGGAAACAATGCACCTCATCCAAGAGCCAAAGACGGGTCGTATTCAGATCGTTTTCATTCAAAGCCGTTTTTGCGTACAGGGGTTTTTCTTTTGGAGAAACATAGGCATAGAATTTTTCGTAATACAGGGGACGTTCTGAGATATGTTCCTCGTTTAGTGGCGTTGCCAGAATTGCTCCATCCAGTGTGCCTTTTAATACTTGGTGCAATATCTGATTTGTTGTTAGTTCATTGACAACTATTTTAATATCAAAACGGTGATGTTGATGTACTCGCATCAACCTTGGCAACAGGTAGGTAGAAACGGTCGGGATTATGCCTAAATGGAAAGTCCCCTTTACAATACCCTTTTCTTCTTGAATGATTTCTTTGATTCGGTTAATCTGAGCGAGTGCAATACGAGCCTGACTGATGATTTGAACCCCAATTTCCGTAGGTTGCACAGGCAGCTGTGTGCGGTCGAATATTTTCACCCCCAACTCATCTTCCAGTTTTTGAATCATCATACTTAACGTAGGTTGTGTTACGAAAGAAGCCTCGGCAGCTTTAGAAAAATGGCGATAATTATCTACGGCTATAATGTATTCGAGTTGCTGGATATTCATTGTCGTTTATAGTTCGAAAAATATTTCATAAACTGAACCCGCTCGTATAAAGCCGGACTGGCGATATTGGCGTAATTGAGTTTGCCTTTAAATTCGGAAAGACTTTCGTAATTATGCTGTTCCATCCATTCTTCCATATATGTAAGCATGTTGCCGACAATGTTGGGCCCTTTTTGATACAACACACTGCATAATTGAATAGCGCTTGCTCCGGCTAAAATGCCTTTAATGGCATCTTCCCATGAATGTATGCCATAGGAGCATGCGATGTCGCATTCGGGAACTTTTCCCGAAACAATGGCTGTCCAGCGTAATGTGTCGGCAAAATCCGAAGGATTGCTGAATACGGGTCCCGGAACAATTTGTTCCTTATCTATATCGATATCGAGCTGATAAAAGCGATTAAACAAAACCACTCCGTTAGCCCCCAGTGCTTTCAATTTTTTTACCAAACCCGGTAAATTGCTAATGGTTTTTCCCATTTTTACGACAATAGGAATATGAACGGATTTTTTCAGCTCTCTTACTACGTTTTGATGGAACTCTTCCAAATAATTATCGGGGAATTCGCCGGCATTGAGGAGGAAGATGTTGAGTTCAATTGCATCGGCTCCTGCAGCTTCGATGTTTTTGGCAAATTCTGTCCATTGGCTTAATTTGTAACAGTTAATGCTGGCAATAATCGGGATATTGCACGACGCTTTGGCCGAACGGATAAGATCGAGGTAGTTGCCTACATGATTCATTTTTACATACGTATTGATGTAATCGACAGCTTCAGGATAATCGGAAGTGAGGCTCAACTTTTTCGAATAACTTTCGATTTGTTCTTCAAAAAGCGATTTCAATACCACAGCACCCACTCCTGCTTTCTCAAGCTCTTTTATTTTATTCAATGAATTGGTCAAACCGCTGCTTCCTGCAACGAGTGGATTTTTCAATGTAAGTCCGGCGAAGTTTGTTCGTAAATCGGGCATTTCAATACTTGTTTGTCTTTTTTTTGAGATTTCAATAAGTTAAACAAAAGTACGCTTTTTATTGATAAAAAGAATTATTTAAATATAAATATAATTCATGAAGGTCGGTTTCATAATCACATCTTCAAGAAGATGGTGATTTTGGCATACTCATATATTATCTTTCTCCAAAAATCAACGTTCCGATCCGAATCATCGTACTGCCTTCTTCAATGGCAATGGGATAATCGTTTGTCATGCCCATCGATATTTCTTTGAAAGCCGGTACGTTGGCAAAATACGTGTTTTTAAATTCGTCGAATAGCGATTTCAATAAACGAAATTCTTTTCTTATTTGATCTTCGTCGTCGGTAAAGGTGGCCATTCCCATTACCCCGGAAAGTTGTACATGAGTACATTCTTTCCATTTGCCGGTGGCAAGAAATTGGCGGCATTCATCGGGCAAAAAACCCCCTTTGGTCTCTTCCTGTGCAATATGTATCTGCAGCAGGCATGGTATTTTTCGGTTATTGGCCGCTGCCTGCTTTTCAATTTCGAGCATCAGTCGTTCGTTGTCCATACTGTGAATCAGATAAACAAAAGGAGCAATATATTTTACTTTGTTCCTTTGCAGATTGCCAATAAAATGCCATTCAATATCCTTGGGCAGTTTCTCGTATTTTTCTTTTAGTTCCTGTGCACGGCTTTCGCCGAAAATCCGTTGTCCGAAGTCATACGCCTCCTGTATTGTTTCAACAGGGTGAAATTTGGAGACTGCTACAATTTTAACCCCTGTCGGAATCGATTTTCGCAATTTATCGAGATTATCCTTTATCATATTCATACTTTCGTTTGTTCATCCTGTTCTGAAACATAGGGGAATACATCCATAATGGCTGTTTCGGTTAAAGCTGCAACAGAATAGTCGATCATGGTTTTTTTCATTTCTGTATCGACAATGTCCAAGGCTTCTTTCAACGTGCTTGCCTGCACCAGCATATTTACTGCCGTCTTTTTTTCTGCTCCGCTTTTTTCGTCCAACGTAATGAAATAGAGTTTTGCTTTATAATAGCGGTCGCCCGTTTCATTGAAAAACGTTTCGTTGTATTTTACCCTTTTTATATCGGCAATGGAAAATTCTCCCGAAATATACGGTTTAATCTCTTCGATAATTCGGCTTTCTGCTTCTGTAAACGACAGCGCATCCACCAGATAGGGCTCGGTCACTGTTTTCTGTACGCCCGATCCCTGCATTTTTTCGTATTTTACTTTACATTCAAACCAATTGTACATTTTGTTGTTTGTTAAAATATTAGTATAACCAATTAGTATAACCAACGTTTTCGAATATTCGAATATATGATAATTATATCAATGACGCAAAATTAAGGATTTTCCTGCTTATTCATGTAATATAAGCCATTTGTATTTGTAAGACGAGAAAATGGGCCATTTGTTGAACCGAACAGTCTTTTCCTGTGTTAATCAAATGAGTTTGTTTATTGATTGGTTTTTAAAATAGGAGGAAAAAGAGATGAAAAAAGCATTATTGATTGTGGATGTTCAGAACGATTTTTGCCCCGGTGGTGCGCTTGCGGTAAAGGATGGCGATAAAGTGGTACCCGTGATTAACGGGATTATCGATAAGTTTGATCTTGTACTTGCTTCCAAGGATTGGCATCCGGTAGATTCCGTTCATTTCGAAAAATGGCCTGTCCATTGTGTGCAAAACACGTACGGAGCTGATTTTCATCCCGATTTGCAGACCGATAAAATTGACCGGGTACTTTTGAAAGGCACTCAAAACAAAGATGACGGTTATTCGGCTTTTGAAGCAACAAACGTTTCGTTGGCAGATTTTTTACGTGAAGAAGGCGTTACCGATCTTTACGTATGCGGATTGGCTACCGATTATTGCGTGAAAGCCACGGCACTCGATGCTTGCAAGCTGGGATTTCGCACCTATGTGATTACCGATGCCGTGGCAGCCGTGAACCTCAATCCCGGTGACGATAAAAAGGCGTTGGAAGAGATAAGTTCACAGGGTTGTATTCTTGTGAATTCAAATGAGATATAAGCTTTTGTGATTTATCGACTTATTCGTTGAAGAAACGTATTGCTTTTTGGGTTAATTTTACACCGATTCCCGGCAAATCGGCTACAATTATTTTGCCGTTTTCGAGCTTTGCCCCATCGAAACAATCGTTGGCAATGAGCAACGCACCATCGAGATCGGCAAAATCGAGCCCCGATGAAAGTTGTGCTGCGGCCGATATGGCGCACGATGTTTCTGTCATGCAGCCAATCATCACCTTCATTCCCAACACTTGGGCAAGATGGCGCATTTTCCATGCTTCACGCATGCCGGTACATTTCATCAATTTGATGTTGATTCCCGAAAATACACCTTTTAGTCGTTCTATATCGGTAAGGCGCTGTACCGATTCGTCGCCGAAAACCGGCAGGGGGCTGTTTTCGGTAATCCAGGCATTGCCGTCGTAATCGTCTTTCGCCATCGGTTGTTCCACCATCACTACGCCTTGTTCCTTCATCCAATGAATCATGTCCAACGCATAATACTTGTCTTTCCATCCTTGATTGGCATCCACTGTCAGTGGTAGGTCGGTAACACTACGTATGGTTTCTATGGCCCGCTTGTCGTCCGGTCCGCCTACTTTCACTTTCAGTATATTGAAACGTTCTAGGGCTTCTTTGGTCTTTTCGCGTATTATTTCGTCTGTATCGATGCCAATGGTAAAAGTAGTATCCGGGACTTTCATTTTATCCAGACCATACATTTTGTACCACGGGGAGCCAATAATTTTTCCCGCCAAATCGTGCAATGCGATATCGACCGATGCCTTTGCCGCTGTATTTCCCGGTGCTATATGATCTACATATTCAAGGATTTCTTCCAGATGGGTGGGATCATAGAATCCCGAAAGATCCACTTTCTTCAAAAAATCGATAACCGATTCCTGTGTCTCGCCTAGATAGGGTGGGAGGGAAGCCTCTCCGTAACCTTCCAGGCCGTCGAATTCGATTTTTGTAAGCACCACGGGTGTGGTTTTTCGCGAAAAACCGGAAATCGTGAAAACGTGCCTCAATTGAAGATTATAAGGAGTCCATGACAGTTTCATTTTTTTGTATAATAGGGGTTGTTTTTTTACAGCTGTTGTAGCGAAAATGTTGGGTGTTGTGAGTGCCGCTGCCGCGAGAGCCGATGTTTTTATGAATTGCCGTCTGTTTTGTTTCATTCGTTTGGATGATAAAACGCGTTTTTTTCGATTTCTTCGATTCCCGGCGTATTGATTTCGCTGAGTATCCGTTTTGTGCGCAAATACCGTTTGGTATTGTATTTGTCGTACAGGGGATCGGTCGAATCGAAGCTGCCGATACGGATATAATCCGATGCATGAATAAAGCGTTTGTTCCCGATATAAATCCCCACGTGCACCACACGTTCGATGGAATTTTTTGCATTGGCTTTTGTTCCAAAAAATACCAGATCGCCCGGTTGGGCATGCTCGAAATCTCCTTTTTCGTCGATTAGCTTGCCGGAAAGAACTTGTTGCGATGCATCGCGGGCGAGAATTATGCCATGCATAAAATAAACCAATTTTGTAAATCCGCTGCAGTCCAATCCTTTTGATGAGGTCCCTCCCCACAGGTACGGAATGCCCATAAAGCGTTTTGCCGTTTCTGCGATTTCTTCACCTGTAAGCAACCGGTTTTTCATCCATTTTTCAAAGGGTTGGGCATCGGTTTTCGGCACATAAGCTTCTCTTCCGTCGGGATACACTACATGGTGAAATTTTCTTTTCCGATCTTTCACTATCAACATATCGCCGGCTACCAAGTCGGAAACGCTTTGAGATTTTGCATTCGGTTTTTCATATGAAATAGCATACAACGATGTTACGATAATTGTCGGCTGTTGTAGATATTCTTGCAGATCTGCTTTTGTCATGGGCTCAACCGAACCGTTTACCCATCCGATGTATTTGTCGGGTGTTTGGATTCGCCTCCAACTGCCTCTTTTGTCAAGAATTCTCACCGGTGTACCCAGCAGTGCTTGCGAAACGATTTCTGTACCGTGTTTCGGATTACGATACATCGTCCCCGTCGAATTGTAAATAATACCCCACGTCTTTTCGCCGATTTTTTTATCGGGGAGCAGTCGGATACTGTCTTTCACTCGTGGAAAAAGCTTTTTGGCTTTGGACAGCACCTCATCATATGCAGCGCTATGGGTTGTTTCCCCTTTCAGTATCAATGTATCTTTTTGCCGATATGATTTGATATTGAAAACCTCTATACGGGTATCGGGGGCATATTTTACTCGTGCAGATTCAATAATTTCGCGGATATCTTTGTTTTGAGCCATAGATAAGGAGATTGAAATCAAGAAAAGACAACATAAAGCCTTTTTTCGCATCTGTCGTTTTTTATTGAAATTGAACAAAAGTTTGCGAAATATACAATAAATTATTTGAATGCTGAATATTGAATATTGAATACTGAATACTGAATTAGTTTTTTGTTTTATACAAAGAATTATGAGAATAATGATTATTGGTATCGGCCTGTTATTCATTATTTGTTTTGCCGGATGCGGTTCCCACCAAACGATCGATATTACACCTCATGTGGTAAATATTGAAGCTGATTTTTTTTCTGTTACAGGTTATTTCGAGCCAATGTCGATGTTTATTATTGGTGCAAGATCTTCTTTTTTCCTGTCGGTTGTTGCGCGCATGCCTTTGCGGAAAGCAAGTCTTTTTCGATAGTAAACGAGGAGCTCTTTTATGGCGGCTGCCGGAGCGGTGTAAATACCGGTTTTATCTGTTGCCGTTTTCAGTGCCAGTGCGCATAGCAACAGTTTCAGATCTGCGTTTGCCGCTTTGCGAATTGCACGACAATCTACTTCTTCTGCCTGTGCCCTTTCTGCGTTTCGTTTCAAAAAGGTTGTATGGAATGATGTGTTTATCTTGCGCAGTGCCTCCATGAGTGGCAGCAGCGACAATGTTGCTATTGCTTCCAAAATGGCTGTATCGGAATCAGCCTCGTTCAGCAATTCGTCTACACGTCGCGTTTGAGCCATATAACCATTGTAAATAAGTCGTTTACCATGTTTATCAAGCCAAGACATTAATATTCCGGCTGCCTCTTTTTGTTCGTCGATGGGAGAACGCAGCAAGGCTTTTACCTGACCACGTAGCGAGAGCAAAGTTTGGCGACGCTGCCACGCCATGTCCTTTAAAACGGCCGTCAGTGGATGTTTCGACGTTCGTACTTTTATTTTTTCAAGTGACCTGAGGTGCGATTTCACTTTTGCAGCTAAGTTCTCCACGTACGGGTCTTGCAAAGCATCTTTATCTATTCTGTCCATTACGGTACATATCTGTTCTACCAACATTGGGTATTCGTCGTTTCTTAATAGCGACATCCAGCTGCATCTTATAAAAACTTTATCCATTTTGATGAAATTAAAAAATGAAACAATAAAAAACTCTCGTTGAAACGTTGTGTTTGACGGTCTGAATCGGCAAAACGGAACAAGGTTTCCCTACAAAGATAATAAAATGAAATTGATGTTTTACGGTTTCAACAAATATGGCCTTATAGGTGTTTTTCATGAATCGATTTTTGCGTGACAAACATTTCAATCCTGCTTTTTTGCATCCATTATTATAATAATTTATATTAAGTACAGTCAAATAAGTTTAATATCTAGAGATATTTTTTTTATATCGTGATTTCCAAAAACTTGCGCAGTTAAAAATTCTTTATTTCGACTGAAAACAACCTTGTTTTTAGGGCTGAGCGGTCGTTTTCATGGTTTCTAGTTTTTTGATGGAGGCTGATCAAAATTTTTACTCAAATCTAGATAACATTCTTTAACGACTGCGTTTTATCACCCCAAATTTAAAAATCGATTTTATGGCTGATCGATTGATCACCCCAAATTTAAAAATCGTTTTTGAGGTTGATCGGTTGGTTTGGCTGTTTCCGGTTTTCAGAAACCTTGAAATCTTTTTAATTCCTTGCATCGGGTTTTCAGAAACCTTGAAAAAAGAGATCAATGCTCTGTCGGGTTTTCAGAAATCTTGAAACGGATTGAAAAGCTCGTGTCGGGATTTCAGGGAAAGAGAAATTGGATGAATTTGCGGTTTCCGGTTTTCAAAAAAGGGGAAAACGATTGAATTACTGTCTTCGTTTTTTCAAGGGTCGAGAAAAATGTCAATCCACTACCTTCGAGGATTTCGCCGTTGGGAAAAAGAATGATTCATTTTTCTTTGAAAATTTCTATTGCGAGAAATAAAGTACTTTGCTCTCAATCGGAAATCCATAAAGTAGAAGAAAAGGGAGATTGGCTTTCCCGTTTTATTGGGAAATAAAAGCTATCTTTGTTTTTCGCAAATATTGAATACCTTTACGCAGTATATAACCTTATTATAAATGAATTCATTTATGGATAGACGAAAATTTATTCAAACAGGGAGCCTCGCTTTGCTGGGATCTGTGGTTGCACCTTCGTTTGGTGCTCCTTTTGGCGTTTCCGGGAAACAGTCGGCCCTGAAGGAAGCGATGGATCATTTCGGAGTGACCGAGAATGATCTGCAAAAGGTGATGTCCGCAGCGTTGGAGAAAGGCGGCGATTATGTCGATCTTTTTTTCGAACATACGTTCAGCAACTATGTGGGTTTGCAAGACGGCGAAGTGAACCGCTGCAGCTCCAATATCGATTACGGAATGGGTGTTCGTGTCATTTCCGGAGATCAAACCGGCTATGCATACATCGAAAACATTACCCTTAATGAAATGCTGAAAGCGGCACGTACGGCAGCACGCATTGCTTCGGGAACTAAAAAAACCGAGCTGGTGGCTTTGACCGAGAAACCGATCAAAACCAATTATTATCCGGTCACTACGCCGTGGGAGCATGTTTTGCTGAAAGAAAAAATGCCTTACCTCCAACGATTGAACGATACGATTTTTGCGTTGGATAATCGCGTTCAGAAAGTAGTGGCATCGTTGACCGACAACACGTCGCATATTCTTTTTTGCAATTCCGAGGGCGTGCAGTATTACGATTACCGTCCGATGGTTGCCTTGTCGGCCATGTGCATTATGGAGGAGAACGGCAGGATCGAAAACAGTTATGCTTCTCGTTCTTACCGAAAAGGTTTTGAGTTTTTGACCGATGAGGTGATCGATGTTGTTGCCCGTGAAGCGGTAGAGAGCACAGCTATCCTGTTTAAAGCCGTAAAGCCCAAAGGCGGCGAAATGCCGGTGGTGATGGGAGCAGGCGGATCGGGCATCCTGCTGCACGAGGCAATCGGGCATGCTTTTGAGGCCGACTTCAATCGCAAGAATATTTCCATTTTCTCCGATCAGCTGAATAAAAAAATCTGTAACGAACACATCAATGTGGTGGACGATGGAACGATTATGTTCAATCGGGGTGCCGTAAATATCGATGACGAAGGTACTTACGGTCAAAAGACATATATCGTGAAGAACGGCATACTTACCAGTTATTTGCACGACCGCATCAGTGCCAGCCATTACGGCGTTCCTTCTACCGGAAACGGGCGGCGCGAATCGTTTAAATGTGTCCCCATTCCCCGTATGCGGTCGACCTATATGGAGGCCGGAAATATGACCGAAGCCGATATTATCGCTTCCGTGAAAAAGGGAATTTTTGTGGATAAGTTTACCAACGGACAGGTGCAGATTGGGGCAGGCGATTTTACGTTCTTCGTGAAATCGGGTTACCTTATCGAAGATGGCAAGCTGACGCAGCCCATCAAAGATGTCAACATTATCGGCAATGGACCAAAAGCGTTGGCCGACATTACGATGGTTGCCAACAATCCGGCAATCGACAACGGTACGTGGACGTGTGGAAAAGATGGGCAGTCGTGTCCCGTAACTTGTGGGATGCCTTCGGCGCTGGTGAGCAAACTGACGGTAGGAGGGGAAAGTTGAGGCTTTGAAGTGCAAATATTCATTCGTTAAATCAAGAAATTATGATATCAAACAACGATAAAAAATTGGTTCAATGGGCGTTGGATTATGCCCTGAAGAACGGATGCCAAGGTGTGAAGGTGAATTTTTATACCGGATCCAATAGTTCATTCGAGTTGCGTGACGGCAAGGTAGACCGCCTGCAACAGGCTTCGGAAAGCGTGATGGGCATTTCGCTGTATGTAGATGGCCGCTACGGAACGTATTCTACGAATCGCCTGAATAAAGAAGAGCTTGAGGTGTTTATAAAAAACGGGATCGATGCCACGCGTTACCTGGCAAAAGACGAAGCCAGACAGCTTCCCGATCCTTCGCGATATTATAAAGGAGGTAAACCCGATTTGCAATTGTACGACCCCAACTTTCCGGCGGTTAGTCCCGACGAAAAAGTGGCGCTGGCAAAAGCCGTTGGAGAGGAAGCCATCGGAAAGGACCCGCGCATTATTTCGGTGGAATCGGCGTATAGCGATGGCGAAAGTTTTTCCTACCGCATTCACAGCAATGGTTTCGAAGGAGAAACCCAAAGTTCGTGGTATTCGCTTTCGTGCAGTGTTTCCGTCAAGGACGAAGGAGAAGCCCGGCCGTCATCCTACTGGTACGAATCGTCCCTGTTTCTGGATAAACTCATCAAGCAAGGTATAGGACAAAAGGCGTTGGAGCGCACGTTGCGCAAACTTGGGCAGAAGAAAACGAAATCGGGAGAATATACAATGGTGGTCGAACCGTTGATTTCTTCTCAATTGTTGCGCCCGATGATTAGTGCACTTTACGGATCGCAGTTGCAACAAAAAAATTCGTTCTTGCTGAATAAATTGAACGAAAAAGTGGGGAGCGACAAATTATTGTTGAAGGACGAACCCCATCTTATTGGTGCAATGGGGGCACGGTATTTCGACAGCGAAGGGGTGGCAACCCAACCGCATGTCGTTTTCGACAAAGGTGCACTCAAAACCTACTATATCGATACATATTATGCCAACAAGATGAAAATAGAGCCTACCATTTCCGATCCATCCATTCTGATTCTTCAACCCGGCAATACCGACTTGAACGGATTGATTGCCAAGGTGGACAGCGGAATATTGGTTACCGGATTCAACGGGGGCAACTGCAACAGTTCGACGGGCGACTTTTCCTACGGAATCGAAGGGTTTTTGATCGAAAACGGCAGGCTGACTCAACCGGTAAACGAGATGAATATCACGGGCAACATGATTTCACTCTGGAATTCGCTCATCGAAACGGGTAATGATCCACGATTGAATTCTTCGTGGCGCATCCCCTCGCTGATGTTCGAAGGGGTCGATTTCAGCGGATTATAACACCATAGGATAGGGCAGCCGATTTATCCGTTGATTTGAGCGGCTGCCTTTATCATTTTTTCCCTGATTTGTGCGGTACACAAGTTGCCGATGCTGCCGGCATGGGTGTGGTGTACTTCCTTTTTGGCCTTGTACGTGCCGTTTTCTACTTCATGCCCCACTTGTTGGTATGCTTCGCGGAAAGGCACACCTTGCAGCACACGGCGGTTAACTTCTTCCACCGTGAAAAGATAATCGTAGCGCGGATCGGAGAGAATATCTTTGTTCACTGAAATATGCTGCAACATGAAATGAGCCATTTGTAATAATTGGTGCAGGGTATCGATGGCCGGGAAAAGAACTTCTTTCAGCAGTTGATAGTCGCGATGGTAGCCGTGAGGCAGGTTGGTGGTCATGAGGGCAATTTCGTTGGGTAGACTCTGAAGCCGGTTGCTGTGTGCACGAATAAGTTCCCATACGTCGGGATTTTTTTTGTGCGGCATGATGCTCGATCCGGTAGTTAGGTTGTCGGGATACGAGATGAAGCCGTAATTGCCGGAAAGATACATGCAGTTGTCGGCTGCCAGCTTATTGAGGGTGGAGGCAATAGAAGCCATGCTTTGGGCAAGGATGCGTTCGGTTTTTCCACGTGCCATTTGCGCGGCAATCACGTTATAGTGCAAAGTGGCAAAACCCAGTTCGCGGGTAGTCGTTTCACGATCGAGGGGAAAAGAGTTGCCGTAGCCGGCGGCAGAGCCCAGCGGATTCTGGTCGGCAACGCGCCATGCGGCAACCAGCGTATGCATGTCGTCTATCAAGGTTTCGGCGTAAGCACCAAACCACAATCCGAAGGATGAAGGCATGGCTATTTGTCCGTGTGTGTAGCCGGGTAGCAATATGTCTTTATGGCGTTCGCTTAGTTGCTGCAGCAGCTCGAAAAGCTGTAGGATCTCGTTTTTCAGGGCAACAATTTCGTCCTTGAGATAAAGTTTGATGTCCACCAGTACCTGATCGTTGCGCGAACGTCCCGAATGGATTTTTTTGCCCGTTTCGCCGAGCTTTTCGGTAAGCAAGGCTTCCACTTGCGAATGAATATCCTCTACATCGTCGTCGAGACGGAAATCGCCTCTTTCGATTTCGTCCAGAATACGTTGCAGTTCGTTGTGGAGTACTTTCTCTTCTTCATTTGTCAATAGACCGATTTTTGCCAGCATTTTAATGTGCGCCATCGAACCGATGACATCGTATTTGGCCAGTCGTAGATCGAGTTCGCGGTCTTTCCCAACCGTGAAATCCGATACCGCTTTGTCGGCATCGAAGCCTTTATCCCAGATTTTTGCCATAGTTTTTTCAGATTTAAACTGTCAGTTTTTTACTGTCAGCATGTTGTATTGTTTTTGGTTTTTTAAATCGCTTTTTAATCGTTTTTCATTGTCAAGAGACCGGCATAGGCGTAGTCGTTGAGAATCGTTATGCATAATTTCGACAGCAATATTTCTTTATTCAAAAAACGAATGGTCTCTTTTTGTATTGGGAATGATTTTCGTCAATTCTTCAATAAACCGGATATAGCCGGCGATTCCTTGCTTCAGCTCTTCGATTGTCACATATTCGTCGGGGTGATGGGAGCGCACCGATTCGCCGGGTCCCATTTTGATTGCCGGGCACGATATCCGCATCCAGTCCGACGTGGTGGGCGAAACATACGTTTCGATGCCCAGTTGTTGCACGCATTGCATCAACGGATGGTCGAGCGGCGTGGCCGAGCTTTTGTTGGTTAGCGAACGGGCTTTAAGCGTACTCTTGACTTTCGGTTGCAGGATATCCATAATTTCTTGATTGGTGTATACGTCTGTTGGGCGGATATCGATAACGAAAGTACAACTGTCGGGCACGACATTGTGCTGTGTTCCGGCATGGATTTGCGTAACCGTGAGTTTTACTTCGCCCATCGTCGGAGATATTTTGTCGAATGTTGCCGAGCGCAGGGCAAAGATGTCCTCCACGGCAATGTAAATGGCATTCACGCCTTCGTTGAGAGCCGCATGGGCACTCACGCCTTTGGCTTCGGCATCGATCACCAACAGTCCCCGTTCGGCAATGGCGGCTTTCATGCCTGTGGGTTCGCCCACAACGGCAAAATCTACCGTATCCTTTATTTCCGGCCACATTTTCCGCATACCGTCGGGACCGGAATTCTCCTCTTCGCACGAAAGCACCAGCATGAGGTTAAACGGCAGCTTCGTGTCGTAGAAATGAAGAAAAGTTGCGATCATCGATACCACGGAAGCGCCTGCATCGTTGCTGCCCAACCCCAATACCTGAGTGTCGGACAAAGGAGGATTGAATGGGTCGAAAGTGTAACCTGCTGTCGGGCGTACGGTATCGATGTGGGAATTGAGCATGAGGGTAACTTTTTTGGCATCGTGATGCGGCTGACGGACGATCAGGTTGTTGACAATTCGTTGCGTTGGTATTCCTTTTTTTCCAAAAAAGGTTTCCAAAAAATCGCTCCTGAGGTTTTCCTCTCCCGAAAAAGAAGGAATAGAGACCAGCTTGCGAAGAAGATCCGCAGCCGTATCCTCCGGGAAAAGAGATTGATTATAGTCGATTCTTTCCAAAACTTTTCTTTTTTGTGTGATCGTAATGTTTTTTCGTTTCTGTTGCGTTGAATGAAATTCAGAGATTGAGGCGGGTTCCTTGCTTTTTCAACAAATTCTTCGCATGAAGGATGATGACTTCCGAAACGCCGTTTTCGAGGGCTTTAAACGCATTATCGAGTTTGGGAATCATGCCGCCTGCAATGATCTCCCCGTTTTTATAGGATTCGTATTCGGCTTTGTTCATCGATGCGATTCGGCTTTGCGGATCGTCGACGTTTTTCAGCACACCTTCTTTTTCGAAGCAATAATATAAGGTGGTACGATAGTTTTGGCATAGGGCGCTTGCCAGCGAATAAGCAACGGTATCGGCATTCGTGTTGAGCAGAGAACCGTTGCCGTCGTGTGTAATGGCGCAGAAAACGGGCGTTATCTTGTTTTCGATCAGTAGGGAAAGAAAATCCGTATTGATGTCGGTTGCGTCCGGATCGCCCACGAAGCCGAAATCGATGGGTTCGGGCGACCTTCTTTTGGCGGGGATGGTGTTGGCATCGGCACCCGATAGGCCGAGTGCTTGGCATCCCAGCTTCTGTAAAGAGGCCACGATGCTTTTGTTGATCCATCCGGCATACACCATCGTCACCAGTTTTAGCGTTTCGGCATCGGTGATGCGGCGACCATCCACCATTTTTGTCTCGATACCAAGCTGCCGAGCCATTTTCGAAGCCATTACGCCTCCGCCGTGGACGAGTAGTTTTCGCCCTTCCAGCCGGTGAAAATCGGCCAGAAAAGTTTCTAATGCTTCGGGATTATCGACAATATTTCCCCCGATTTTTACAATGGCCATCTCTTCCCAAACCGGGTTTGAAGCTGAGGTAGAGTGTGATGATTGCGTATCGATTGTCATTTTGCTGCTTTTACAGGAGTTATTTGAAGATGTCGAACGAAACTTAATCATGCTCAATTGTATATAATACACAATTATACAATGTGTTAAGTTTTATTCAGAAATTGTCTTTCAGTATTTCTTTCAATACCGTTTGTGCAGAAACTGCCCGGTTGGCCGCTTCGGGGATGACCAACGACTGTGGACTTTCGATAACTTCGTCGGTGACGATCATGTTGCGGCGTACCGGCAGGCAGTGCATGAAATAGGCATTGTTGGTCAGCGCCATTTTACGGGCGTCCACCGTCCACGACCTGTCCATGTTGATGACTTTTCCATAGTTGGGGTCGCGATAAGCCGACCAGTTCTTGGCATAGATGAAGTCGGCATTTTGGTATGCTTTTTCCTTGTTGTATTCCACATGGGCTTTACCGACGAATTTTTCGTCCAGTTCGTAACCTTCGGGATGGGTGATGACAAACTCGTAGTCTGTGGCATTCATCCACTCGCAAAACGAATTGGCTACGGCTTGCGGCAGAGGTTTGGGATGTGGAGCCCAGGTGAGAACGACTTTCGGTCGGGGCGTCTTTTTGTATTCTTCGATCGTGATGAGGTCTGCAAAGCTTTGCAACGGATGTCGCGTTGCTGCTTCCATGCTGATGACCGGTTTGCCCGAATATTGAATGAATTGGTTGAGAATGACTTCGTTGTAATCGTCTTCCTTGCTTTCGAATTGGGCAAAAGAACGCACTCCGATGATGTCGCAATACGATCCCATCACGGGAATGGCTTCCAGAATGTGTTCGGATTTGTCGCCATCCATCACCACGCCCCTTTCGGTTTCCAGTTTCCATGCTCCCTGATTGATGTCGAGTACGATGACGTTCATGCCGAGATTGAATCCGGCTTTTTGGGTGCTCAAGCGAGTACGGAGACTCGAGTTGAAGAAAATCATCAGCAACGTTTTGTTCTTTCCGAGTTGCTGATCGGCAAACGGATTTTCTTTGACTTGCTTTGCCTTTTCGAGGGCGATTTTTAGGTCGCCGATATCGTGAACACATGTAAAGTTTCTCATTGTTCCGTATGTTTTTTAAATTCCCGAATAAAAATATCGATTTCATTCTTCGATATGGAAAGGGGAGGGAGTAAGCGCATGACGTTGTTTTTTGCTCCGCCGGTAAAAATGTGACTTTCAAACAGGAGTTTATTGCGCAGTTCCGACTGATCAGGCGAGAGTTGTACGCCGATCATCAGACCGCGTCCGCGAATTTCTTCGATGCCCCGACAGGTGGAAAGTTTTTTTTGCAGGTAGTTGCCCATTTCTTCGGCATTGTTGATCAGCGATTCCGTTTTGATGACATTCAACACGGCAATGGCCGCGGCACATGCCAGGTGATTTCCGCCGAAGGTGGTTCCCAACATCCCTTTTCGGGGCTTGAATTTAGGAGAAATGATTACTCCGCCGATGGGAAATCCGTTTCCCATGCCTTTGGCCGTGGTTATGATGTCGGCTTTGATATCGGCAAACTGATGGGCAAAGAATTTGCCCGTTCGGCCGTATCCCGACTGCACTTCATCCAAGATGAGCACTACGTCGTGTTTTTGGCATACGAGCTCCAGTTGTTGAAGAAAATCGGTGTCGGGAGCAAATATGCCGGCCACTCCCTGTATGCCTTCGATAACGATGGCAGCCACATCGCCTTTGTCGACCTCTTTGACAACGGCATCGATATCGTTTAATGGCACAAAGGCGACTTCATGACCGGTGTTGAAAGGCGATTGGATGGTAGGATTGTCCGTGATGGCTACTGCACCGGAAGTACGTCCGTGAAAGGCTTCTTTGAATGCAACGATGCGTTTTTTGCCGGTGTGAAACGAGGCGAGTTTCAGCGCATTCTCGTTGGCCTCGGCTCCGGAATTGCACAGAAACAGCGCATAATCGGGATAGCCGCACAGCTTGCCGAGCTTGTCGGCAACTTCTTGCTGCAGGCTGTTGATTACAGAATTGGAATAGAACCCGATTTTGTCGATTTGTTCTTTTAGCATGCGGGTATATTCGGGATGGGTATGTCCGATGGAAATGACGGCATGCCCGCCATAGAAGTCCAAATACTCGGTCCCGTTTTTATCCCACAAACGGCATCCTTTTGCCCTTACGGGTTCGATGTTCCAGAGGGTATATACGTCAAATAAATTCATTTTCTGTTTATGTTTTTGCTTTTAAAATGAGAGTCTGCTTTAAAAAGCGCTTCCTTTTAATTTCAATCCGGTGGCTTCGTCCAACCCAAACATCAGGTTCATGTTCTGAACGGCTTGTCCCGATGCGCCTTTCAGTAGGTTGTCGATAATGGAGGTAATGTGGATGTATCCATTGTGAAATTCGATGTGCAACAATCCTTTATTGGTGTTTACCACCTCTTTGAGACTGATGGGTTCATCGGAAACAAAGACGAAAGGAGATGTTTCGTAAAATTGCTTGTAGAAATCGATGGTTTCTGCTTCGCTCATCGAACCGTCCCATTTCATATATATACTGGCGAAGATGCCCCGCGTGAAATTGCCCCGCATGGGAATGAAATTGATTTCGGGGAGAATAGGGTTGCCTGCATCGGTCAAGGTGCGTTGTATTTCGTTCAAGTGTTGATGGGTGAAGGGTTTATAAACCGAAATATTGGAGGCTCGATAACTGAAATGGGTGGTTTCGGAGAGTTTTTTCCCTGCCCCGGTAGAGCCTGTGATGGCGTGGATGTGAACCGCATCCGAAAGTTTGTTGATGGACGCCAACGGTATCAATGCCAGTAAAATGGAAGTGGCAAAACAACCGGGATTGGCAATGTTGTTTGCTTTGCGGATTTTTTCTTTGTTGAGTTCGCACAAGCCGAAAACGAATTCACGATTGCCGAATACCGGATCGTTGCGGAAATCGTTTCCAAGATCGATGATCTTGCACGATTCCGCAATGGAATTCTCCTGCAGAAAAGTGCGGGAGATACCGTGTCCGAGGCAAAGAAAAATTACATCGGGATGTCCAATATTGTCGGTAAAGCAGAGATCGGTTTCGCCTAACAGGTCGCGATGAATGTTGGCAATCGAAACCCCGAACGACGTAGTGGTCGTTACCGAATCGATTTTTACTTGAGGATGACGGAGCAGGATGCGCAACAACTCGCCTCCCGTATATCCTGTCCCTCCGGCTATACTTACGTTAATCATTTTGATGAATGGTATGGTAAATTTTCAACGGATTGGCTACAACTTTGGTGAAACCGATGATATCTTGCGGGGTGAGCGATTTGTTGCTTTCGCCATAATCGCCAAAGATGGGATTCATCAGGTCGTAAGGACTTTCGCATCCCAATACGGAAAAATGATACGGACGTAGTTCCACTTCTACTTCTCCTGTCACGTATTGTTGGGTATCGGTGAGAAAAACCTCGATGTTGCGCATGACGGGTTCAAGATACTGAGCCTCGTGCATGAGTTGTCCGTACCAGTTGCCGAGCTGTTCTTTCCAATATAACTGGTGCTTGGTCAGTACATGTTTTTCCAACAAATGATGGGCTTTGATGATGATCAATGGTGCAGGTGCTTCAAAAGCCACGCGGCCTTTTGTGCCGATGATGGTATCGCCAACGTGAATATCGCGCCCGATGGCAAATTCCGATGCCGTTTTGTTGATGGTGCGGATGACATCTACGGGATTCATTTTTTCTCCATTGAAGGATATCGGTTCACCTTTGTGGAATCCGATTTTGATGCGTTCGACACCATGCTTGGTTACTTGCGAGGGATAGGCTTCTTCGGGCAGTACTCCTGACGATTTCAGCGTTTCTACTCCGCCAACACTAGTACCCCACAGACCCTGATTGATGGAATATTTCGATTTTTCCCACGAAAAATCAAATCCCTTTTCCCGTAGGTAGTCGATTTCCTGTTGTCTCGACAAACCGAGCTCGCGAATAGGGGCGAGGATTTTTACTTCCGGTGCCAGCACTTCAAAAACCAGATCGAAACGGATTTGATCGTTGCCGGCCCCTGTGCTTCCGTGGGCAACGTAGTCGGCTCCTGTTTTTTTGATATGTTCTACGATGTTCAATGCCTGGAAAAATCGTTCGGAACTCACCGAAAGGGGGTAAGTGTTGTTTTTTAACACGTTGCCAAAAATCAGATATCGAATGCCCCGTTGGTAATAATCTTCTACGGCATCGATACAGGTATGCGTGGTCGCACCCAGCTGTAGTGCACGTTCTTCGATACGCTTGGCTTCTTCTTCCGAAAATCCGCCCGTATTAACGATGGCGGTATGTACTTCCAGTCCTTTTTCGTGAATCAGATACGGCACACAGAACGAAGTGTCGAGTCCGCCGCTAAATGCCAAAACTACTTTCTGTTTCATTTCTTTATTTTTTTAGCAAGCTAAACATAGCTTATGGTGAGAATATTTATTTTTTGAAGAGTTTGTTTGGTGTCCTTTTCTTTACGATGGGTTTTACGATTTTTTTTGCGAAAGGACGGGTTTCCCCGGATTTTTTTCCCTTTTTTATTTCTTCTTCGGGGTCGAACAAAAGACCGGTACAGAGGCACATTTTGTAATTGTTGCGTTGCAGAATGTCGAAATTGCGACAACCTTGACATCCCTTCCAAAATTCTTCGTCATCGGTCAATTCCGAAAAAGGAACCGGTTTGAACCCCAGTTCGGTATTCATTTTCATGACAGCAAGTCCTGTCGTGATACTGAAAATCTTAGCGTGGGGATATAGTTCTCGGGAAAGATTGAAAATTCTTTTCTTTATTCTTTTGGCTATCCCTCGATTCCGATAGTCGGGGTGTACGATTAATCCCGAATTGGCCACAAATTTATCGTGTCCCCATGATTCGATATAGGAAAAACCTACCAGTTGGTCGCCATCAAGAGCAATCACGGCTTTCCCTGCATTTATCTTTTCGGCAACGTATTCCGGTGAACGTTTGGCTATGCCTGTCCCCCGTGCTTGTGCCGATTCGTACATTAAATCGCATATTTGTTGTGCGTATTTTTCGTGGCTACTGTTAGCCACCTGAATTTTTACATTCATTTTGCTTTTACGAAAATAAATTGTGAATAAATTGGATTTATTTTGTGTCGCAATCTTGCGAAAAATAAAAGGAATTTTATAGACGAAGAATAGGGTCTATAAAATAAAAGATGATCAGAAGCATCGTCGGAAAAAATACGTTGCCTTGTTCATTGAAGTAATATGTGAGAATATCTTTTTCATTGATATTGCAAAAGTAAATATAATATTTGTAATACGGATGCTTTTAAGAGAAAAACTGCTCATTAATTTGTCCTTTTATGGAGAATGACGTATATTTGTTGCGAATAATTGCCTCAAATAACCTCTCTTCTTTCTTTCTCAATCAAATGTATTGCAAACTATATCCTTATCCTTCGAAAATAATATAAAGAAAATAAATACTTATGCAAGAAAGAAAATACCACGCTTATACTTTACACAATTACAAACAGATTTCGCAAATACAAGCGCTTACAAAAGATCAGTTGGAAGCTATAGAAGTGGTCGGACGCGTATTGCCATTCAAATCGAACAACTATGTAGTGGAAGAACTGATCGACTGGAACAATATTCCCGATGATCCGATTTTTACGTTAACATTTCCACGAAAGGAAATGCTTTCCAAAGCACATTACAATGCCATATTGTCGCTTTTGCAGGCAGGAGCCGATGAAGAAACAATAAGAAACAAGGCTCAAGAGATTCGATTGGAACTGAACCCCAATCCGGCCAATCAGCAACACAATGTTCCTGTTATGGACAAGATAAAATTGCATGGCATTCAGCACAAATATCGTGAAACGGTGTTGTTTTTTCCCAGTCAGGGACAAACGTGTCATGCATATTGTACATTTTGTTTCCGTTGGCCGCAATTTTCAGGGATGAACGAATTGAAATTTGCCATGAAGGAAGCCGATTTGTTGCACAAATATCTGCTGAAGCATCCCAAAGTTACCGATGTGCTTTTTACGGGCGGTGACCCACTTACGGCAACGGCAAAAATATTGTCGGCCTATATCGAACCTCTTCTGGGTGAAGAGTTTTCACATATCCGCAATATCCGCATCGGATCAAAGACATTGGCTTATTGGCCTTACCGTTTCTTGACCGATAAAGATGCCGATGATTTGTTGGCATTATTCGAAAAAGTGACAAAAGCAGGTAAACATTTGGCTTTTCAAGCTCATTTCAATCATCCCATAGAATTGTCGACCGATGTGGTCAAACAAGCCATTCGGAAAATCAAAAACACGGGTGCGCAAATCAGGACGCAATCGCCCTTGCTTCGGCATATCAACAATCAATGGGAAACATGGGCACAGCTGTGGAGAGAACAGGTTTCGCTCGGTTTAATTCCTTATTACATGTTTATTGCCCGCGATACGGGGGCTAAACCTTTTTTTGAAGTGCCCCTGAAAAAAGCATGGGATATTTACCGAAAAGCGTATTCCAATGTTAGTGGAATTTGCCGAACGGTACGTGGCCCCAGTATGAGCGCAAGCCCGGGAAAAATTCAACTTTTGGGAGTGGCCGAAGTGAAAGGCGAAAAGGTATTTGTTTTGCGCTTTCTCCAATGTCGGAATCCCAATTTGGTGGATATCCCTTTCTTTGCCAAATATGATCCCAAAGTCACATGGTTTGATCAATTGCAACCCGCCTTTGGCGAAGAAGCGTTTTTCTTTCGGAAACAGTTGCCCAAGGAAAAAGAGGAAACTTTCCTCTGGGAATGAAAGGGATAGGTATAGAGGGCGAGAAGGTCGTTTTATTACTTTTCAACAAAAATAATCATTCAATTAACATTGTATTTACCGATTTATTGTTTAATTTGCTTTTTAAATCAATTCAATTTTCGGAATATGGGAAAAATAATTGCATTGGCAAATCAGAAAGGAGGAGTGGGTAAAACCACAACAACCATTAATCTGGGGGCATCACTGGCCGCACTGGAGAAGAAAGTGTTGGTAGTAGATGCCGATCCTCAAGCCAATGCTTCGTCGGGACTGGGAATTGACATACGGAATATAGAAGATACAATATACGAGGGGCTTATTGGCAAGATAAGCCCTTTTGATATTGTACTTGAAACACCGTTTGAAAATATCGATATTATTCCATCTCACATTAATCTAGTAGGAGCAGAACTCGAAATGGTGCAAATGGAGAACAGAGAGAAACGTTTGCGCGAGTTGCTCGATCCTTTGAAAGACTCGTATGATTATCTTCTTATCGATTGTTCGCCTTCGTTAGGCATTATCACCGTCAACGCATTGACGGCTGCGGATTCGGTGATTATCCCCGTTCAATGTGAATATTTTGCGTTGGAAGGATTGAGTAAGCTGCTTAATACCATTAAAATTATCAAGTCGAAACTGAATACAAAATTGGAAATCGAGGGATTCGTATTGACGATGTACGATTCGCGTCTACGATTGCACAATCAGATTTATGAAGAAGTCAGACATCATTTTCAAGAACTTGTATTCAAAACGGTTATACACCGAAATATCACATTAAGTGAGTCGCAAAGTCATGCACAACCCGCTCTGATTTATGATGCTGCTTCTCGTGGAGCGATGAATTACATTCAGCTCGCCAAAGAGTTAATCGAGAAAAATTCTTAATTTTGTAGCTTAGGATACAGGATAACAGTTTAATAATAAGGAAAGCATGGCAAAAAGAAATGCATTGGGAAGAGGATTGGACGCGTTGATAACGATGGATGATGCGGTCACGCGTGGATCGTCTTCTATCAATGAAATAGAATTATCGAAGATTATATCGAATCCGGATCAACCCAGACGCATATTCGACGAAGAAGCAATGGAAGAATTGGCCGCATCTATCAGCAAAATTGGAGTGATACAGCCCATTACTTTGCGCAAAATTGATGGTGAAAAATATCAGATTATTGCAGGAGAGCGTCGTTACCGAGCTTCGCAGATGGCGGGATTGGATTCTATCCCTGCTTATATTAAAACCGCCGACGATGATGAACTCATGGAGATGGCGTTGATCGAAAATATCCAGCGGGAAGATCTCAATGCAATCGAAATAGCATTGGCTTATCAGAATCTCATCGATTCGTTTTCATTGACACAAGAGCAATTGAGTGAAAGAGTCGGGAAAAAGCGGGCAACAGTTGCCAATTATCTGCGGCTGTTGAAACTCCCTGCCGAAGTACAAATGGGTATTAAAGACCGAAAAATCGACATGGGGCATGCCCGTGCTTTGGTGACCATCAATGATCCGGTTTCGCAGCTGGCTGTTTACAACTTGATTTTAAGAGATGGGTTATCGGTTCGCAAAGTGGAGGCTATCGTTAAGGAAATCAATAAAGGAAAAGATGTAGACGAAGTTATCAATCCATCAAAATCTCGTGAACCCCGTGCTTCTAAAGAAAAAAAATCTGCCACCGGCGAGTTCAGCGCTTTTAAAAAACAGCTATCCGATTATTTTAAAACGGAAGTTCAGTTTACGTGTAATAAACAAGGGAAAGGGAAAATTACCATTCCGTTTAAATCGCCGGAGGAATTGGAACGAATTATCGGAATTTTCGATCAGCTGACGAAAAAATAAAAATTTGCTGCGAATGGAAGGCTGGAGGATAATGGGTATTTTTTTATTGCTTGGAGTTTATGCTTCTCATGCTCAGGGGGTCTCTTCTTTATTGCATTCCGATGAGTGGCCGTTGATTTATCTTGTTGATTCGGAACCTCAGGATACTATTCCTGCCAATGATCGGTCGAGTGCAATACAGCAGCAAACCGACACCATTATTGTTGATCAAGGAATCGATACGGTGGGGGTAAAAAAAGTAGAATTTAAGCCCGATCCAAAGAAAGCCATTATCATGTCGGCTATTTTTCCGGGTTTGGGGCAAATTTACAATCGAAAATATTGGAAATTACCCATTCTTTACGGTGGATTTGTTGGTCTTTCATATGCTATTTCGTGGAACAACCGATATTATCAAGATTATTTTCATGCATATAAAGACATTATGGATGATGATCCTGAAACCAATAGTTGGCACGATTTCTTGCGTTACGGTCAAGACCCTGAAACCGTTGATACGGCGTGGTTGAAAGACGTATTGAGAAGAGGGAAAAATTATTATCGACGTTATCGTGATTTGAGTATTATTGGTACAGTTGCTCTATATGCAATCGGTATTATGGATGCCTATGTAGATGCCCAGTTATTTGATTTTGAAATAACCCCCGATCTTTCCATGCGTGTTGAGCCGGCTGTTATTCAAAAAAACAGCAATTATACGGCAAATGCATTTGGTTTTCATTGCAGTTTCAATTTTTAACCCGAATATCGTAATCGCCTTCAAGGGAGGTAATTCGTCATTTTTTATTCTTTAAAAACAGAACGTAAAGATGAAACGATTTTTTATTTTTTCAGTAATGGCCACTGCCGTTTTTTCATGTTTGTATTCCCGGCCGATCAAACAGGCGAAAGATACCATAGAAGACACGACTATTGTTCTTCCTGAAAGTATGACGGCGAACCTTGCCGATTTACTGCACGATTGGCAGATTGACTTTGCCGGATCCGAAAACAATTGTGATGCGGGGCAGAATGTTGTTTACCATGATACGGTTTATAGCGATCGATTGTATCGACTGCCTTCGGAGATGGAACTTTCTTTTAATCATGTTGTCCGATCCTATATCGAGATGTATTCTGTTCGCCGTCGCGAGCAAGTAGCCTATATGTTGACTTTAGGCGATTATTATTTTCCGTTGTTCGAGGAAATGCTCGATCGTCATGGTCTCCCATTGGAACTGAAATATTTACCTGTTATTGAATCGGCTTTAAATCCGGTTGCCGTTTCCCGTATGGGGGCAACGGGGCTTTGGCAATTTATGCTAAAAACAGGTCAAGGTTATGGACTTGAAGTAAATAGTTTGGTAGATGAGCGCCGCGATCCTTATAAGTCAACCGAGGCTGCTGTACGTTACCTTAAAGATCTGTACAGCATTTATGGCGATTGGAATTTGGTGATTGCGGCTTACAATTGTGGACCGGGAAATGTAAATAAAGCTATTGCACGCAGTGGAGGGAAACAGGATTACTGGGAAATTTATTATCGTCTGCCGCGAGAAACGCGCGGATATGTACCGGCTTTCATTGCTGCCAATTATATTATGAATTATTATGCGGAACATAATATTTGCCCGATGAAACCGAATGATTTTCAGGCATTGGATACAGTGCATGTGAATCAGGAAATCCATTTCGGACAAATATCCGAAATATTGGATATTCCCGTGAATGAACTTCAGCGACTCAACCCCCAATTCAAACGGGATATCGTTCCCGGCAATTACAAACCTTATGCATTGGTATTGCCTACAAAAAAGATGATTGCTTTTATCGATAAAAAGGATGAAATATTGAATTGTCGGCGTTCAGCGTACTTTGCTCACCGACTCAATACGGATCGGTACCTCAAAGATGGTAGCACATCTGTTGGCAGCGATGGTGTTGTTTATTATCGAGTGAAAAAGGGGGATAATCTTAGTAAGATTGCCAAACGAAATGGAGTAACGGTTGCGCAGTTGAAATCGTGGAACAATTTAAAGTCTACTTTTCTTTCCATCGGGAAACAATTGATTGTGAGGAAAGATGCTCCTCCCCCTTCTTCTGCCGATTCTAAAGAGCAATATGCCGAGGTAAGAGAAGATTCCATCCAACGTATTTCGAGAGAGGTTAATCAGTATTATCGGGTAAAGAAAGGCGATACGTTGGGCGAGATAGCTAAAAAGAATGGGGTTACCGTTTCGAAATTGAAATCGTGGAATGGGCTTAGTTCGAGCAAGATTGCGATAGGAGAGCAATTGATTGTAGGGAAAACGATCGAAGAGGTGTCCGATCCGGAAGTACCTTCTTCGGCTACCGTTACCGAATATAAAAAGGATGAACAATCTTCGGATGTTCCGGAAGGCAGCAATGTTGTTTCGGAATATCTTAGAGAGAAAATAAAGGCTTCCGGGAAACAAAAAGCCGACAATATATGAAAATTTTCAAAAATAATCTTTGTTAGTTTTCCCCGCCGTATTGCATCAAATAGGCTTTGATAAAATCATCGATATCGCCATCCATAACCCCGGCAACGTCGGATGTCTGGTAGTTGGTTCGATGGTCTTTGACACGACGATCGTCAAAGACGTAACTCCGAATTTGCGAACCCCACTCGATTTTCTTTTTTCCGGCCTCGATTTTGGCTTGTGCCGCGCGACGTTTTTCGAGTTCTATTTCATACAGTTGCGATCGTAATAAGCGAAGCGCATTTTCGCGATTTCCCATTTGAGAACGGCTCTCGGTATTTTCAATCACAATTTCTTGTTCTTCGCCTGTATCCGGATCTTTGTACATATAATGCAATCTCACACCGGTTTCTACTTTGTTTACGTTCTGTCCTCCTGCTCCCGATGAACGAAAAGTATCCCAGCTCAGGTTTGCAGGATTTATTTCGATTTCGATGCTGTCGTCGACCAATGGCGTTACGAAGACCGAAGCAAACGAGGTCATGCGTTTGCCTTGGGCATTGTATGGGGATACGCGCACAAGGCGATGAACACCGTTTTCGCTTTTTAGAAAACCATATGCCATATCGCCTTCAATCTGTAAAGTTGCGGTTTTTATTCCGGCATCATCTCCATCTTGCCAATTGGTAATGGTAGTTTTGTAACCTTTGTTTTCGCTCCAGCGCTGATACATGCGCAACAACATCGATGCCCAGTCTTGACTTTCGGTACCTCCTGCGCCTGCATTTACTTTAAGCACTGCACCAAGTTGATCTTCTTCGTTTTGGAGCATGTTTTTCAATTCGAGATCTTCTACCAGTTTAAGTGCTTTGTTGTAAATCTCGTCTACTTCTTCTTCGGTCACGACCCCTTCTTTGACAAAATCGTAGGCTAGTTGCAATTCTTCAACGGCCGATTCCACTTCATGATACGAATTGATCCATTTTTTTAGCTCTTTGACGATTTTCATCTGTGCTTCTGCTGATTTCGGATCGTTCCAGAAATCGGGCGATTGTGTTCTTAATTCTTCTTCTTCCAGTTGGATGATTTTTGTGTCGATGTCAAAGATACCCCCTCAGCGCCTGCTCGCGCTCCTGTATCTCTTTCAGTTGTTCTGCTGTTATCATATTTCTGTTGGGTTTTTATTTTTGAGAATGCAAAAATACACATAACCTTTCCTTTTAACAAATTCGCTTGAAGTTTTTTACCGACACAAAACAGCACTATCGGAATATTTCGGCCTCTTTCGGAATAGTGCGAAAGGGATCGAACGTTCATTTTTTCTCGATTGCAATAATAGGATTTAGCCTTAACGGTCGTTTTTCGTGCTTCCCAATA
>ERZ773359.1976-NODE-1976-length-26893-cov-106.995566_pt1 | contig 26893 bp, 24 predicted proteins | sample MGYA00374955_ERZ773359 | MGnify/ENA primary metagenome ERZ773359 (study PRJEB29098, sample SAMN04486028) | biogas fermenter metagenome | study: EMG produced TPA metagenomics assembly of the Biogas fermentation microbial communities from Germany - Plant 4 DNA1...
CTTGAACCCCAAAGGCACGGTTTAGAAAGACAACAAATTCAGCCCTGCTCACCGGGTTATTAGGACGAAAGGTGCCATCGGGATATCCTCCGGCCAGATCCCGGGCAAGCCATTCTTCAATGATACCCTCGGCCCAGTGACCTTTGATGTCGCTATTGGAAGCAGCAAAAGCCCCCAAAGGTAGTAGGGTTGTCACCAGGGCAATTATGATTACACCAGCCAGGTATTTCCCATTTTTTAGATGCGCATTTCGATGCGCCATCTTCTTTATACCTCCCTATGGTTCCCGATTGCACTGCTAACAAGGCGCTTTGTGCACCGAAAAGGTGGCCCCCAAGGTGTCCAACTATCCGACAACAGCAATAAACCCTCCCCTTACAGCGTCCAACGGACTTATCTTCCAACACTCCCCCCTTCCCATTAACAAGGGCTTTCCAATATCCGGTGTCTAGCAAAATTTTTAATAATGTTCAGAACTATGATGTTCATTTCCAGTAAGTTCTATATTCGTAAATTTTGGTAATCTAATCTTAGCTATATATATCCCGCTAGTCAACTGTTAAGATGTGACAAATCCCATTGTTTTTCGTAACGATATGATTAACATATTCTGGAAATATGTCACTTCCATGTTTACCCAGCCCAATCTGACTCATTCTATGCATAACAAAAGCACCCAGGAACGGGTGCTTATAATTTGGGATCTCTAACGCTGAGGGTCTTTGCTTTTTTGTTATTTCCGCAAAATCTTATCCATGGCTTTTCCCCTTGCCAGTTCATCGATGAGCTTATCCAAATAGCGGATTTCCCGCATAGTGGGCTCCTCAATATCTTCTACCCGGACACCGCAGACCACACCTTTGATCAAAGACCGCGCGGGGTTCAATCGGGGAGCTTCGGCAAAAAAGGTCTCAAAATCCGTTTCTTTTTCCAGCTGTCCTTCCAACTCTTCCTGGCTGTATCCCGTCAACCAGCGGATTATTTCATCGACTTCCCCTTTGGTACGCCCTTTTTTCTCCGCCTTCGCCACATAGTGGGGATAAACCTTTGCGAAACTCATTTTGTAAATCCTCATCGTGAAATGGAATAACAGTAGTTCTTCCATCCTTATGTCTATAAATTTTATGACTTCCTTTTTGGCGTATCTCCTTGAAGCCAAGAATTTCCAGTATCTTCGCCATACCTTTGGAAGAGACAATGGTCAGTCTACTCATATGACAACCTCAATTTGCTGAACTCCCACAAACTCATTTGGGGAAAAACCTTCATCCTCTGTTTCCAGGTACAATTCAATTGCCTCTTTTATTCTCGGGAGCAATTCTTCTACTGTTCTCGCCTGAGTATAGCAACCCCTTAGTGCCGGAACAGAAGCAATATATATTCCATCCTCATCCCTTTCAATAAGGATTGTGAAATTTAACTTTCTCATCATTAACCACCTCCACCTCAAGGTAATTATACCACTATCCATATAAAATGTTTACAAAAAAGTCTTTATGAAACCCTTTTAGCCTCACTTGTGGTAAGGCTCCCCCCGCATTATTTTAAAAGCCCGGTAGAGCTGTTCCAAAAGGATGAGGCGGACCATCTGGTGGGTAAAGGTCAGGGGAGATAAGGAAAGGACTAAATCGGCGCAGCTGCGGGCTGCCGGGGAAAGACCCAGGTGGCCGCCGATGAGAAAGGCCAGGGCGCTCCTGCCGTGGAGGGCCAGGCGGGAAAGGTACTGGGCCAATTCTTCAGAGGTAAAGGACCGGCCACCGGCATCGAGGGCAATGACGTATTCCCCCGGCTTGAGGAGCTTCAACAGCCGCTCCCCCTCCCTGGCCATCACCTGTTCTTCCTCCCGGGGGGAGGGGTTGTCGGCCAACCTTTCCTCGGCCACATTGATCAATTCCAGCCGCGCATAGGGGGCCAGCCTTTTCTTAAATTCCTGTAGACCCAGCTGGAGGTACTTTTCCCTCGTCTTTCCCACGGCCAGGATGCGAATCTGCACAGCCACACCATCCTTCCCTGGGCCCTTTGCCCGGGCCCTGACAAAACATAAACTGGGGAGTGAGATGCCAGAGCTGACCACAGCGGCCAGGGCAGATTCTCCCTCCCCCACTATGCCCTAATCCCTACACCGGGTGATAGATAAAGGTGTCGTCATCTTCCTGGATCTGCTTATCCAGGAGTGCAAAATCCACACCCGATTTCTTGACGGCCCGGTCCTTGAGGAATTTTTCCGCCACCTGGGGGAAGAGACAATAGGAAAGGATGTCCTCTTCCTTTTCGGCATAGCGGCCGATCTCCTTCCGGGCCTTCTCAAGCATGGGTTCCAACAGGTCTGCCGGGCGGCAGGTAATGGGCTCCTCATCGCCGATGATCTTTTTCTTAATTTCCGGGTCAATCTCCGCCGGAGGCCGCCCGTAATAGCCAAGGACGTAATTCTTTACTTCCTTGGGAACCACCTTGTAGCGTTCCCCCATGACCACATTGAAGACGGCCTGGGTGCCCACGATCTGGCTGGTGGGGGTAACCAGGGGGGGATAGCCCAGCTCGGCCCGCACCCGGGGAACCTCGGCCAGGCAGTCTTCGTATTTATCCAGGGCATTGGCCTGCCGGAGCTGGGAAGCCAGGTTGGAGATCATGCCGCCGGGAATCTGGTATTCCAGAACATTGGTATCGACACCGGAGGACTGTTCGGCAAACTGGTCGTACTTGGGCTTGATCTCCTTCCAGTAGTTGGCTATTTCACTGAGGAGGGACAGGTCCAGGCCGGTATCCCAGGGGGTACCCTGGAGGGCGGCTACCAGGGACTCGACGGGGGGCTGGGAAGTTCCCAGGGCCAGGGGTGAGCTGGCGGTATCCACCACATCGCAACCTGCTTCGATAGCTTTAAGATAAGCCATGGAGGCCATGCCGCTGGTGTAATGGCAGTGGAGCTGCAGCGGTACATCGAGTTCTTTCTTCAAGGCAGAGACCAGTTCATAGGCCATGTAGGGGGAAATAAGGCCGGCCATGTCCTTGATGCAGATGGAGTCAACTCCCAATTCCACCAATTCCCGGCCCACCTTGACAAAGAGGGGAATGTCGTGGACGGGGCTGATGGTGTAGCAGATGGTGCCCTGGACATGGGCCCCTTCCTTCTTGGCCACCTGGATGGCCTTTTCCATATTGCGGACATCGTTGAGGGCATCGAAGATGCGGAGGATGTCTATGCCCCGCTCGATCATCTTCTGGACGAAGCCCGTCACTACATCATCGGGATAATTGCGGTAACCGAGGATATTCTGCCCCCTGAGGAGCATCTGCAGCTTGGTTTTCTTTACCCTTTTTCTGACCTCACTCAAGCGCTCCCAAGGGTCCTCATTGAGAAAGCGCATGCAGGTATCGAAGGTCGCCCCTCCCCACATTTCCAGGGAGTAATAACCAACCTCGTCGAGCATTTCCAGAACGGGGATCATGTCTTCGGTTTTCATTCTGGTGGCAAATAGGGACTGGTGGGCATCCCGTAGGCTGGTGTCCGTAAGCCTCACCCTCTGCGGCGTTCTTTCCGACACTGTTTCTCTCCTCCTTCTGTTGTTAAGAAAAATGCTGTCCTGGCCCAGGTTTATGACTAAATAAGTAAAACCCCGGCATCCTTCCCCGATGCCGGAAAGTTTTGGCCCCTCTGGTTGTTGGTCCCTCCCACCCTAGACAACGAGAAACTCGGGCGGGCGGGAACAGAAATTACACGACACCGGTGCCTCCCAGTCGGTAAAGGAAAGCTGGCTCAAGCGGTATAAGTCAGGCGGCATCTCATAGACCTCGACGAATTCGTCGATGGCCTGGTCCAGGTGCTCTGCACAGACACAGTACATTCCGAACCCCCCTCACTGGCTGCACCGGTTGACAACACCTAATCCTATGCCGGTGGTGCTGGCGGCAGAACCAGCCCCCGGCTTGTATTCTTTGCTATTCCTGGGGCCGCTCGCCCAGGATCACGGCAATCGTCTGCCGGTTCCCCCCCTGCCGGACAACGGTGAGCTGTACCTTATCACCTACCCGGGCCTTTTCCAGGGCGCCGGTTAGGTCTTCAATGGTCTCGATGGCTATGAGATTGAAGGCGGTGATAACATCACCCTGGCGCAGGCCCGCCTGATCGGCCGGGCTGCCCGGGACTATTTCCGCAACCAGAACCCCCTTATCCACCGGCAGGTTGTAGTAAGTGGCTATTTCCCGGGTCACGGTGCCGCCGATGATACCCAACCAGGGGGTGATGATCTTACCGTGGGTGATGAGTTCCTCGACTATGGGCTTGGCAACGTTGATGGGGATGGCAAAGCCAATTCCCTCGGCCTGGGTGGCCTTGGCCGTATTGATGCCGATCACCTGGCCGGAACTGTTGACCAGGGGACCACCGCTGTTGCCGGGGTTGATGGAAGCATCGGTCTGGATCAGGCCTTCCAGGACATTGCCATCTTCCGTCTGGATGGTGCGGTTGAGGGCACTGATGATCCCGGCCGTCACCGTCCGCTGCAATTCCAGGCCCAGGGGATTGCCGATGGCCACGGCCAGCTCTCCGACCCGTAAATTTTCAGAATCCCCCAGGGGTGCCACGGGCAGGTTGGTCTCGTTTATCTTGACCACGGCCAGGTCCGTTGAGGGGTCTGTCCCCACCAGTTCGCCCTGGACCTGCCGCCCGTCGTAAAGGGTTACCGTAATGGTCCGGGCACCGTGGACAACATGGTCATTGGTCAGGATATAACCTTTAGGATCGAAGATGACGCCGGAACCAACGCCGGGTATCTCATAGGCTCCCCAAAACCAGTCGTAGGCCTGCCGGCGGGTGCTCACACCCACCACGGCCGGGCCTATTTTTTCGGCAATCTCAATGATGGTCCCATAGGGATCGCCGCTGTTGGTCAGGGGTGGTATAAAAGGGGCCTCTGGAGAAGGTTGGTCCTCTACTTCCCCTTGCCCGGGAGGTGCTTCTTCCCGGGGGAAGAAGAGTTCCGGATGGCTGGCCACGCCGTAGAAAACCAGGGAACCACCCACCAGGGCCGAGATAAGGGCAATGGCAATATAAACGATAAAACTGGGGCGACGCTGTTCCCCACCGTAATATACAGACACCGGGGCCCCTCCTTTCTGATCTAAAGCCGGTGTTTTAAGGGGAAAGGCTTTCTATTCTTCCAGCAAGTATTATACCCAATCCCCTTTACCAAGGGTCCAGCTAGTACACTACCTAATTATAACAAAAATCAAAACTGTGAACAAGAATACAAACTGCCGCGGCCGGGGAAGGGTTGCGGAGGTACGATAATGAATAATCTTTAGCAGAGGGGCTTCGCCGGTGAGGGGTAAAACCTGCCCGGACGCCGGAAAAAACCCTGGGGGTTAAGGAAGGCCCGGGGTGGAATACTAATTAGAGAGTATACGGGGAGGGAGAAGGGATACATGGCCAGATGGCTGAAAAGGCTCCTTTGGATTAACACCGTCCTGGTGTTGGTGGCAGTTGCCGGGGTGGCCCTCTATGTCTATTATGTCCCCCTGCCCGCCCAGGACCTGCCCCATCCCACCCGCTTCCTGGACCGGGAGGGACAGGAAATCCCCACCAGCTTCAGCCAAAACCGCATCATAATTTCCCAGGAGGATATGCCTGCCTACCTCAGGGATGCCTTTGTGGCCATTGAGGATTACCGCTTTTACAGGCACTTCGGCCTGGATCCGGTGGGAATTGCCAGGGCCCTCTGGAAAAACCTGCGGGCAGGAAGAATTGTGGAAGGGGGCAGTACCATCACCCAGCAGCTGGCCAAAAACCTCTTCCTGACCCCGGAACGGACCCTGGCCCGGAAAATACCCGAGGTCCTCCTCACCCTCCAGCTGGAGGCCCGCTTCAGCAAGGAAGAAATCCTCACCATGTACATGAATCAGATCTATTTCGGCCACGGGGCCTATGGGGTGGAAACGGCCGCCCGGACCTTTTTCGGCAAATCGGCCCGGGAGCTCACCCTGGCCGAAAGCGCCCTCTTAGCCGGGGTGCCCCGGGCCCCGGGCCGCTACTCCCCCCTCATCGACCTGGAGGCGGCGGTGGCCAGGCAGCACCTGATTTTGGACCGGATGGCCGAGCTGGGTTATATAACAGAGGAGCAGGCGGCGGCCGCCAAGGCCGAGGAAATCACCCTGGTTGAACACAACCAGCCGGTGAGCCGCTCCCAGTACTTCATCGACTATCTGGTAAAGGAACTGGAGGAGAGCCACCCCCGGATCGCCACGCGGCTGGAGGCCGGGGGCCTCATTGTCCACACCACCATGGACCGGCACCTGCAGCAGACGGCGGAGCAGCTGCTGGCGGCGGCCCTGGCGGAAGGCACCCCCGATGAGAATGGTGTACCCCAGCCCCAGGGGGCCCTGGTGGCCATGGACCCGGCCACCGGCCACATCCTGGCCCTGGTGGGGGGGAGCAATTACCAGGAAACCCAATTTAACCGGGCCACGGCCCTGCGCCAGCCTGGTTCTGCCTTTAAACCCTTTGTTTACCTGGCCGCCCTGGAACGGGGCTACACCCTGGCCCACCGGATCATGTGCCAGGAGGTGGAATTTACGGTTCCAGGGACGGGGGAGGTATACAAACCCACGGATGCCGGCAGGCAACCCTACCACAACCGGCCCCTGACCCTGCGGGAAGCCCTGGTAATCTCCGACAATGTGGTTTCCTCCATCCTCAACTATGAACTGGGGCCCGAGGCAGGCATCGAGTGTGCCCGGCGGCTGGGCATCGAAAGCACCCTCCAGCCCTACCTCTCCTCGGCCCTGGGGACCTCGGAGGTTACCCCCCTGGAGCTGGTCCGGGCCTTCTGCTCCCTGGCCAATGGGGGAAGGAGGGTGGAACCCATTGCCGTAACCAAGATCACCGATGCCCAGGGCAGGATTCTGCTGGAAAATAAGCCCCGGCTGCGCCAGGTGGCCGACCCGGGGGCTGTGTATATTATCACCGATGTCCTCCGGGATGTTCTAAAACCAGGGGGAACGGCCGCCAACATAAGCGGGAAGGTGAACCGCCCCGCCGCCGGCAAGACCGGGACAAGCCAGGATTACGGCAACGCCTGGTTTGCCGGTTATACCCCCAATCTGGCCGCCGTCGTCTGGGTGGGTATGGACAAGGCGGCCCTGTCGGCAGGGGGCTCGGGGGCCAGACTGGCCGCCCCCATCTGGGCCGACTTTATCGAAGAGGGCCTGGCAGGAACACCCAAGGTGGATTTTCCCCGGCCGGAAAATGTAACTGAGCTGGAGATATGTACCGCTTCTGGCCTGCGGGCCAGCTGGTGGTGCCCCCGGGAGGAGATCACCACAGAGCTCTTCCTCCAGGGAACAGAGCCCTGGCAGTACTGTGATGTCCATTCCCTCCTGGACTGGAGCTGGTTTGAGCGCTTCCTCCCGCCCCAGTGGGACCGGCCCCGGATAAGCCCCGATGGGCTTTTCCAAGATCAGGAGGAAGATAAGCCCCTTGTACCTGCTCCCAAGCCATCGCCCTCACCGCCCCGGCCCCAGGGGGAACCCCGGGTAAAGCAGGAAAACAAACCACCTGCGGGAGGACAGGGTCCGGGGATAAAGCCGAAGGTTACGCCCCCGGCGGCAGGGCAGCCGGAGGCTCCCAAGGCCGTGCCCCCGGCGGTGGAGGAGCCGCCAGAGCCAGAGAACATCCCCCAGGCAGAAGGGGAAAATGACAGCCCCGACGGGGAGAGAAGCCCCCCGGCCCCGCCGCCGGGAACACCCGGGGTAGAGCCGGAAGATGGGGAAGAAGCTGCAGAAACAACGGGACCAGAAGGGGAGCACCTCTTAGAACCACAGGAAAGTGGCAACAATAGTGGGGAAGGGACTACTGCTCCCCCGGAGGCCCCAGAGAAAGATGAAGGGGATAGCACGCTTCAGGAAGCTGCTATCCCCTTTGCCGCCTCGGCCGCCCTCATACCCCTCCTGCTGGCCGGTCCTTAATGGGATTTAATCAAGGTGGCTGGTATCATTGAGCTTTAAAATCTCCCACTCGCCTGCCTGGGGGTCGTATTCCACGATGCTGATGGAACAGTTGGCAATCTTAATCTGGAGCTGCTCCTCCAGGGTCAGCTTCATGATCCAGCCCAGGGTATAGACGATGGGTCCCCCATGGGTTACCACCGCCACCTTGTTTTCGGGGTGTTTTTTTCCCAGGTCGATTATGCACTTCAGCACCCGTTTCGCCATCATCCCAAAGGATTCGCCGCCGGGAACAGGTCGATTAACGGTATCTTCCCTCCACTCGGCAAAGGCCTCTGGTTCCTCAGCCGCGATCTGTTCTATGGACATTCCTTCCCAGTCGCCAAAATTGATTTCCCTCAGGTCGCACAGGGTGCCCGCCACCGGCATCTCCAGCTCTTGGGCAATGATGGTGGCCGTTTCCAGGGCCCGGCTCAGGTCGCTGGAATAGATATATTCGATCCCCTCGCCCTGGAGGGCTTGTCCCGCCCGCAGGGCCTGTTCCCGGCCCTCTTCCGATAACTTCACATCCAGGTGGCCCTGAATGCGCCTTTCCCGGTTCCACTCCGTCTGCCCGTGACGGATTAAATAAAAAGTGGTCAATGGTTTCCCTCCTCCGATCAGGAACTACCTCTTTCTTCGCCCCCAGAGGCCGATTTCCTTTTCCAGGCTGCAGACAAAATTCCTGCTTCCCTCACCGGCGGCGCCCCTTGCCCAGGTATTCCAGCATCCAGGCCCGGTGGAGCTCCTCTTCCAGCAGGTGCTGCCACAAGAGATCCCGGGTGGGGCCGGGGGGAAGTTGCCGGATTAGGCCGGCATAATCCCGGGCCGCCCGCCCCTCGAGGAAAATATTCAGCTTGAGCATGGGGCCAATCCCCGGCAGGCGGCTGGCCCGGCCCATGACGGCCCCCAGGCCGTCGGCCGCCTCCACCAGGAGGCTGTACTGCCCGCCCAGCCTTTTTATCTCCCGGCGCAGGTTCTTCACATGGCCCATTTCTATATCGGCAAAAAGCTCCAGGGCCCGGCGCAGGTGTTCATCGCCCATCCTCCTGGCCTGCCCCTTGTAGAGGGCCACCTGCTGGCATTCCAGGGCCAAAAAGCGGTTGAGGATAACTAGTAGGGACCTCCTGTCCATCCTGTTCCAACCCCCGTATCTAGTCTTCTCCTGCCCCTGGCCCTATTTTCCCCCCTGCCCCCCTTTCTATGCCCCTTCCCCGCCCTGGGTAAAGCGGCTGGTTAGGGGAAAGATAAAGGGGGGTGGTGGGAGATGGGGAAAAGAAGCTTTGATCTGGTGATAGCAGGGGCAGGTCCGGCCGGGTCCCTGGCGGCCTATACGGCCGCCAGGGCAGGATTAGAGGTGCTCCTATTGGAAAGGGAGGCCTTCCCCCGGCCCAAACCCTGCGGCGGCCTCCTGTCCGGCAAGGCCCTGGCCTCCCTGCCCTGGCCCCTGCCGGAGGAGATTTGGGAATGCCCCATCCGGGGAGTCTCCCTGGTAAACAACCGGGGAGAGGCCCTCTATTTTAGACAGGAGAAGGCCTTTGCCGTCACCGTCCGGCGGGAACTACTGGACCAGTTTCTTTTGGAAAAGGCCCGCGGTGCCGGAGCCAGATTTTTGGACAACACCCCCCTGACGGACCTCTCCCAAAGGGAGGAAGACCTTACCGTAGTCACGCCCCAGGGAAATTTTAGGGCCCTGGTGGTCATCGGGGCCGACGGGTATCAAAGCCGGACGGCCAGGGCCGCCGGCTTGCGCCGGCAGTGGTCTCCCTGGGAAAGGGGTACGGCCCTGGTCAGCCGGCCCTTCCTGCCCCGGGAGGAGGCGGCCAGGTTAACCCGGGGGGGAGATGTGGCCTGCTTTTTCACCCTCCCCCTCCCGGCCAGCTTGGGCTGGCTCTTTCCCCTGGATACCGGGGTCAGTGTAGGTATTGGGGCCCCTTCCCTGGTGGGAAAACAGCTTTTTCCCCTATTTCAGGACTTCCTTGCCCTCCTCAACAGGACCTACGGCACAAGTATCCCCTGCCGGCAGCCTCAGATCTGGCACCTGCCCGCCGGGGGTTTTCCCCGCCCCCTGGCCCGGGGCAATGTCCTCCTGGTGGGCGATGCCGCCGGTTTTGTGGACCCCTTCTCCGGGGAGGGCATCTACTGGGCCGTCAACAGCGGTATTACCGCCGCCAACCTGGCAATTGCCTACCTGGCGGGAAAGCTGCCGGGTTCCCTGGCCCAGGCTTACAGCCGGGAATGCCGGAAAAAATGGCAGCGGGAATTTGGCCTCTCCCTCCTGCTGGCCCTGCTTACCGGAAAGAAGGACCTCTTCTTTCGTATTCTAAAGCACAATCCCAAGGCCATGGCCCTTTTCCCCACCATAATGGAGGAACCCAACTGTTACCGCCAGCTCTTTCTGGCTACCCTCCCCCACCTACCCCGCCTCCTGGCCCGGACCCTTTTCCCTTGAAATGACAAAAGTTCTTTCCGGGGTGAAAAAGGAAATATTTTTCTCCAAACAGGGTAGAATAGGTAAGCAGCATGCCGGAAAGAAGAGGGAGGAGTGGATTGTGGGAAAGGGTAAGGGATGGCCTGGGAAGCTGGCCCTGCTGGTCCGGGCCGTGCGGGCGCCTTTTTTGGCCGCCTCGGCCATACCCGTCTTTGTCGGCACCAGCGCCGCCCTCTACGAAAGGGGCACCTTTTTGGGCGGGTGTTTTATCCTAAACCTGTTAGGGGTCGTCTTCCTCCACTGCAGCGCCAATGTGGCCAACGACTATTACGACTACCTGAGCGGGGCCGATCCCAGCCATCCCCCCTACCCCTTCCACGGGGGCAGCCAGGTTATCCAGGAGGGCTTGATGACGCCGGACCAAGTGCGGCGGCTCTTCCAGCTCTGCTTCCTTCTGGCGGCCATCTGCGGTGGCTGGCTGGTGCTGCTTCGGGGGCCCCTGGTGCTCCTCCCCGGCCTGGCCGGGGCCTTCTGCGGCTATTTCTACACGGCACCACCCCTCCAGTTTGCCTACCGGGGTCTGGGGGAAATAACCACGGGGATAACCTTCGGCCCCCTGGTGGTCCTGGGGACCTACTATGTGCAGACCCAAACCTTCGCCCTCACTCCCCTGGTGGCCTCCCTCCCCCTGGGCTTTCTCATTGCCGCCGTCCTCTTTGTCAACCAGTTCCCCGATGTGGGGGAAGATGAAGGGGCAGGAAAAAGGAACCTGGTGGTCCGCCGGGGCGCCCGGGAAGCCCGCCCCGGCCTCTTTGTCCTTCTGGCCGGTGCCTACATCTCCCTCCTGTCGGGAACCAGCCGGGGGTACCTGCCTCCCCTGGCCCTCCTGGTCCTTTTGACCCTGCCCCTGGCCGGGGTGAGCCTGTGGTACCTGTACCGTTACTATGACCAGCCCCAACACCTGATGCTCGCCAGTGCCGCCGTCGTCCTTACCCATACCGGTACGGGGATACTCCTCACCCTGGGCTATCTTTTCAGCTTGGGAAATCGGGTGATCTAATGCTGGCAGACGTCTTCGCCCCCGTGACCCCCCAGCTGGAAGAGGTAAACAGGGCCCTGGTCGCTTCCTTGCGCCCCGAAGACATGACCAGCCCGGCCAGGACCCTCCTCACCTATGTCCTGGGGAGCCGGGGAAAACAGCTCCGGGCCGCCCTGGTCCTCATCCCAGCCCTGGGAGAAGAGCGGAGGACCGACAATAATGCCCGCCGGGCAATACAGGTGGGAACGGCGGCAGAACTCATCCACCTGGCCACCCTCCTCCACGACGATGTCCTGGATGAAGCCAAGGAACGCCGGGGCCGGCCGGCCCCGGCTGCCAGGTGGGGCAGCAAGGCTTCCATCCTGGCGGGAGATTACTTCTTTGCCCGGGCCTTCAGCCTCCTGGCCAAAATAAACTCTCCCCCTATCCTCAATCTTTTTGCGGCGGCCATTGCTTCAACCTGCGCCGGGGAAATTGAGGAGCACCTGGAGGCCTACAAGCTGGAAACCAGTAGAGAAAACTACCTGGAGCGGATTGGGAAAAAAACGGCCAGCCTCTTTGCCGCCTGCGCCCGGGCCGGGGGTATGCTGGCGGGAAGGGATAGAAGGGAACAGGCGGCTCTGGAGAGCTATGGCTACAACCTGGGGGTTGCCTTCCAGCTGACCGATGATCTCCTGGACATCATCGGCGACCCCGATCAGCTGGGAAAACCCGTCGGCCAGGACCTCCTCCAGGGGGTCTACACCCTGCCGGTGTTGGCAGCCCTGGCCGAACCGGCAACGGGGAGTTGCCTGCGCCAGCTCCTGGTCCGGGGGGTGGACAGGGATAATATGGAGGAGGTCCGTGCCCTGGTGGCAGGCTCCCGGGGACGGGAAGAGACCAAAGAGCTGGCCCTGGAGTATAGAGACCGGGCCCTCGGGGAGCTCCAGGCCCTGCCGCCGGGTCCTGTCCGGGACAACCTCGCCGCCATAGCCGCCTTCGTTGTGGAAAGGATCTTTTAGTGGAGGATGGATATGACTCAGACCAAGAAACCTATTCGCGCCAGGGAGCTGGCCAGCCAGAGGAAAAGGGAAGAGGTCCTCAAGGAACCTCCCCAGGAGCTGACGGGAGACCTGAAGGCGGATATGGCCTTGATCAAAAAGCTTGTCCACTACAGTTCGGATATTGTTTTTCGGGAATTTGCCCTGGGTACCGAAGAACGGGTGGAGGCCGGCCTCATCTATGCCGATGCCCTGGTCAACAAACAGGTCATAGACCAGGATATAATGCAGGGTCTCATGCACTGGGCCGGACTGGTCAGGGCGGGCCAGCCCCTCACCAGGAGCAATGCCTTCCAATACATAGAGGAGTACCTCCTCACCATCGGTGAGATCAAGATCACCGGCCAGGTGGAGGAAATATTGGGGGGCATCCTGTCGGGGGATACGGCCCTTCTTATCGATGGAAGCCCACAGGCTTATCTCACCAACACCAGAAGCTGGGCCATGCGGACCCCGACGGAGCCCAATGTGGAGGCCGTGATCCGGGGCCCCCGGGAGGGCTTCACCGAGACCCTCATCGTCAACCTGGGCCTGGTCCGCCGCCGCCTCAAGGACCCAGATCTGAAGGTGGAAACCTTTGAGATTGGGAAGCGGACCAAAACCAGCGTCTCCCTTCTTTATGTCGTGGACATTATCAACCCCAGAATTGTGACGGAACTCCGCCGCCGCCTGAAGAATATCAGCATCGACGGCATCGTGGACTCCAGCTATGTGGAACAGCTTATCGAAGATTCCACGGCCTCCCCCTTCCCCCAGATCCACAGCACCGAAAGGCCCGACAAGGTGGTGGCCAACCTCCTGGAAGGGAGGGCAGCCATAATTGTCGACGGCAGCCCCTTTGCCCTCATCGCCCCAGCTGTGTGGGCCCAGTTCTTCCACTCCCCGGAAGACTACTACGAACGGAGCCAGATCGGGACCTTCGTCCGCATCATCCGCCTCCTGAGCATGTTTTTCTCTCTGACCCTGCCGGCCATCTATATCGCCTTTACCTCCTTTCACCCGGAAATGCTCCCCATCCCCCTGGCCCTGGCCATTTCCGGCGCCCGCTCGGGGGTCCCCTTTTCCCCCTTTTTGGAGACCCTGGTAATGGAAATCATGGTGGAAATCCTCCGGGAGGCCAGCGTCCGCCTGCCCGGCCCCATCGGCCAGACCATCGGGATCATCGGAGGGCTGATCCTGGGGGACGCCTCGGTGCGGGCAGGCATCGTCAGCCCCCTGACGGTGATCATCGTGGCCATCACCGCCATCGGCTCCTTTGCCTCCCCCAGCTACAGCTCCGCCATTGCCTTCCGGATGCTCCGCTTTCCCCTCATGGTGCTGGCCACCACCTTCGGCTTTTACGGGGTGTCCGTCGGCCTGATCCTGATCACCATCCATGTGGCCTCCCTGGACTCTGTGGGGGTGCCCTATCTGACCCCCTACGCCCCCTTCATGCCCGAGGGGCAGAAGGACGCCATCCTGCGCCTGCCCTGGTCCTTAGCCCGCCAGCGTGCCCCGGAAGTGAAGCCCCAGGACAAATGGCGCATGCCCAGGCCCGGGAAAAAAGGGAAGAAGGGAGGCCTGGATGAGGAGAATGGATAAAGAAAAGCAGATCACACCCCGCCAGATAACCTCCATCCTGGCCTCCACCATCGTCGGGGCCGGGATCTTGACCCTGCCCCGGGAGGTGGCGGCCGCCGCCGGCAGCGACGGCCACCTGGCCACCCTCCTGGGTGGAATCCTGGCCACCCTCCTCCTGCTCCTTTTGACCAGGTTGGGGCTGCGCTTCCCCCAGCAGACCCTGATGGAATACAGTGACCTGATCCTGGGCCGGTTCCTGGGAAAAATCCTCAGTATCTCCTTTATCATCTACTGGCTCCTCCTGGCCGCCATTGTCGTTCGGATCTTCGGCGAAATGGTCATCACCGCCGTCCTTACCAGGACCCCCCTGGAGGTGATTATCGGCATCATGCTCCTTCTGGGGGCTCAGCTGGCAGCCCAGGAACTGAGGGTCTTTGCCCGGGTCCATGAAATCCTCCTTATTTTGACCTTTCCCCTCCTGCTCCTCCTTTTCTTAATCTCGGCCCGGAACGTCAATCTCCTCCACCTGCTCCCCGTTTTGGCCTTTGGTCTCCTCCCGGTGCTGCGGGGGGCCCTGGCCACCAGCCTCTCTTACCTGGGAATAGAGATCATAACGATGCTCGTGCCCTACTATACCGAGCAGGGCCAGGCGCTGAAGTACCATCTGTACGGGGCTGCCGTTGCCCTTGTCGTGTATGTCACCATCGTCGTCATCAGCCTGGGCTCCTTTGGAGCCGATGCCCTCCAGTACCTCCAGTGGCCCACCCTGGAGCAGATCCGGATCGCCACCATTCCCGGGGTCCTGGAGCGGCTGGAATCGGTCTTTATCGGGGTCTGGGTGGTGGTGGTCTTTACCACCGTGGGGAGTCTTCTCCTGATGGTAAACTTAAGTCTTTCCCACCTTTTGGGCTGGCAAAAAAGAAACCGCCTCTGGCATTATCTCCTCATCCTGCCCATGTTTTTTCTGGCCCGCTACCCCCGGAATATCGTTGCCGTGGAGCTATATGCCGGCATCATTTCCCGGGCAGGGCTGATCCTGATCACTGCCGCAGGAGGGCTCCTCTACCTGGTGGCCCTCCTGCGGCGGCTAAAGGGGGCAGGTAAAGAAAATGGCTAGGCGAATAACCTCCCTGCTCTTACTGCTTCTCCTCCTGACCCTGGGTGGGTGCTATGACAAGCAGGATATTGAGCAGCGCACTGCCATCCTGGCCGTGGGTATCGACAAAAACCCCGAGGCTGAGACAGGCCTGGAGGTCACCGTCCAGATTGCTACCCACCACAATTTAGCCGCAGGAGGCGGCGAGGGAGGGGAAGGCAAACCCTTCCTGGTGACCACTGTCAGGGGGAACAGTATAAGCAGCATCTTTAACAAGCTGGAAAATATGGTAAACGGCCCCCTCTTCTTCGGGAACACCATGCTCCTGGTCATCAGCAGGGAAGTAGCCGAAGAAGGGGTCTACAACCACCTGGACTATTTCCTCCGCAATGCCCAGTTCCGCCGCAAATCCTGGCTGATCATCAGCCCGGGCCAGGCCAAGGAGCTTTTGGACATACCTACTCTCCTCCACCCCATCCCAGCCCTCTACTTGCGGACGGCCCTGGAAAACTTCGTGGACACAAAGGCAGCACCCTTTACCATGTTTGAAAACTTTATCACCAGCCTCAATTGTCCTGCCGAAGAGCCCATTGCCGTCATACTGGGCCCCGCCGGAGACAAGGTGGAGCTGAAGGGCCTGGCCGCCTTTGCCCAGGACCGGATGGTAGGGGAGCTGGATGCCGCAGAACTCAGCCTCTTTTTATACCTTACCCGGCCCAACAGCCGGGGCCTGGTCTATCTCCTCAAGCCCGAGGACAACCAAATGGAACTCTGCTATGAGATCCAGAATTCCAATCTCAAGCTTCACTCCACCCTCGAAGGGGGCCGGCCTTCCTTTACCTACCAGCTCTGGGTCGAAGGCAATATTGTGGAAAATTACCTGGGGCCCATCCTGGATGACGAGGCCACCCTGCGGCGGCTGGAAGGGCGCCTGGCCGCCAAGCTGGAGGGGGAATGCCTGCAGGTGATCCGGAAGGTCCAGGAGGAAATCGGCTCCGATATCTTTAACCTGGGTGAATATGTCCGGGCCCACTACCCCTATTACTGGCAGGAGATTAATTGGAGGGAGGAATTTCCCCGGGTGCCGATAAGGGTTGAGGTTACCACCCATATCCGCCGCCTGGGCATCAGGCGAAAATAAAATGAACCTGCCGGAGGCAGGGCCAAAAACAAAAGGAGGGGATAACCCTCCTTTTTTTATATATAGCCTGCTTTTAATAGGTAGTCCGGCCGCCAGTCTGCTGCTGTTGCTGGCCCATTTGCTGGCCACCCATCATCATGCCCGTCTGCTGGGATAGCTGCTGCAGCTGCTGCTGGGACTGGTCCAGAAGATGGGACATCTGGACATAAACCTGGTTGGACTGGAGGCTCTGCAGGGCCTGGGTCAGGGCCTGCATGGCCGTCTGGACAGCCTGCTGGACCTGCTGATCGGTCTGGGCCTGCTGGGCCTGGGCCTGCTGTTTAATCTGATTGAGGAGCTGCTGGAACTGCTGGGGTACCGGCTGCTGGATGCCATGTTGACCCAAAGCCTGCTGCATTTGCCCCGTCAGCTGCTGGAGCTGGCCGCCCTGACCTGGCATACCCATTTGCTGGCCTCCCTGCTGCTGGCTGGCCGCTGCCATCCCGGCCGTACCGGTGCCCTGATGCATCCCTCTGGTTATTTCTTCCGCCACTTCCTCATCAAGCCTTTTTTCTACCACCTTTTCACCCCCCTTGCAGCATGGGTTAAAAACCATTGTTAACTTTCCCCCGGCAGGTCGAATTTATTCTCCCATACACTGGAGCTGCCAGGCCTCCGCCAGCTGCCGTTCCAGGGTCTGGAGGACCTGATGCAGGACCCGGTTCTGCTCCAAGAGCTGCTGGGCCCGGGCTAGGCCGGCCATAGCCTGCTGCAGGCTGGCCATAATAAATTGCTCCCGCTGGTTCAGCAGGGGGCCGCTCCCAACTTCCCCCTGGGGCGGCCAGGGACAAGCACCCTCCTGGATCTCGGGTGGGACCAATTCCTGGGAGATTTCCAGGGACACCCCCGCCCGGGTCTGCTGCTGGCTTCCTTCCTGCCCCTCTCCTTGGAACTGCCCCTGGACACTGCCCTGGGGCCCCTGTTCCAGGCTGCCCTGCAGGCCGCCCTGGGACGGCTGATCCAGCCCCGGCATCTGGCTGGCGGCAGGGGCCTGGGGGAAAAGAATACCTATCTGATCCACCGCCCGGGCCTGCTGGCTCTGGAGCCCATTCTGGAGCTGGTCCAAACTTTTGGCCAGGGCCTGGAAATGCTGCTTTAAGGGGGTGAAATCCTTCTGCAGCTGCCGGGTATTCTCCTGAAAATCCTTCAAGATGGCACTCAACTCCTGGCTCGCTTCCTGCATGGTCTGCCGCAGTTTTTTGGCAGTATTGAGGAGGGCCAGGCGCTTCTGGCTTACCTGTTCCTTTTGGGCCAGCTTGTTGCCCGGGGCCAGGGCCGCCCAGAGCCCCTGGCTTTGGGCCACCTCCTGCTCCAGCTGTTTCAAACTCTGATCCACATCCCCTTCAAAATTTTGCTCCTCCTGTTCCACCTTCTGCAAAATAGAAGCTAACTGCTGCAGCTGACTCTCCCAGGTCTGGCAGAACCTCTGCACCTGCTCATCGATCTGGTAGTAACCCTGTTCCGCCTCTTTGAGGGCTTCGCCAATGGCCTGGGCCTGCTGCTCGGGATTTACACGCGGCATTTTCCTCCTCCTCTTCGTCCACAATACAGGGGGGATTATTCTATAGTTTGCCCTGGGTTGGGGTGAAGATACACCTGGGAAACTTGAAGATACTCCGAGATAACGGATGAAAAGGGACTTGCCTGATTTGCTCCCTCGAAAAAATTCCATTTTGCCCACTCATAAAATCCCAAAGGGCAGCCAAAATATTAATACAGAAGTGACGAGTACTGACGCCCGGTGCCCAAACCAGCGGTGTCATATGCCCATGGAATTTTCCTAGTGCCAGAGCTGCCGGAAGTACCCCGAAAACAGCATTGAGACACAGGATAAAAGAGCGCAGGCGAGTGAGGACAAGCAGCGACACCATGTCTGAGCCCCGAAGGGGCGAGTTGTGTCGCTGCCCGAACGAGCCGAGCTCGTTCAGTAGATTTGCGTGTCTCCTGCTGTGGAGGGGTACTTCTGGCAACTAGATACCAACGTCTTTTAAAAGTTAATGAATAAACAAAAAGGAGGTCATGAAAGATGCTCGTTCCCTGGCACCCCATGCAGGAATTGGACCGGCTGCGCCAGGAAATGAACCGCCTATTCGACTGGAGCCCGGCCTGGAGCAGGGGCATGGTGTCAACCTGGCAGCCCTCCCTGGATATCTACCAGACCGACACCGAAGTGGTAGCCATGGTGGAAATCCCGGGGGTCAACCCGGAAGATGTGGATGTGACCGTCACCAAAAATATGCTTTCGGTAAAGGGCAACCTCAAGCAGTCGGAAGAGGTCAAGGAGGAGGGTTATTTCCGCTCGGAACGCCGCTATGGCGCCTTCCAGCGGGTGGTACCCCTGCCTGCCGAGGTAAAATCTACGGAAACAAAGGCCTCCTTCAAAAACGGGGTCCTGGAAATCAGGATGCCCAAGGCCAAACCCCTCCAGGAGGAAAGCTTCAAACCCAAAATTGAGCACTAAAAAAGGCGCATCCCGCGCCTTTTTTAGTGTTGAGCTCCCCTTTAACTCTCCTCCAGCTTCCGGAAAATGGCCAGGACCTTTTCCGCCACCTGCCGGGGACCTTTCCCGAAAACCCGGACCTGGGCTTCCCGGCACCAGCCCCCCCGGTCATAGATGACATCGGGCACAAAACCCTTCTCCTCGATGACGGCAGCGGTGCCCCATTCCCGGTAGCGGTTTTGGGGTCTCGCGGCATAATCTTCCGGTTTCTCCTGCCGGTCGAAGGAAGCCACCGTCAGGCCCGCCTGCTCACAGGCGGCGATGATTTCCGGGCTGTACCTTATATTCATCACCGCCCGGACCTCAGGGTCGGCCTCCAGGGCCGGGATGAGGACGGCCACCATATGCCGGGATGCCCCAAAGGTGGGCAGCCCAACGGCCCGCACCCTTTCGCCCCATTTGACCAGCCGCCCCGGCAGTGCGGCGATATCCTCGGGGCCCCGGGCATAGGGCAGGGCCGCCAGTAGGTTAGACTGGACCTCGGGGATTAGGGCAGCCAGGCCTGCCTTCCCCTCCAGGAGGGCCACCCCTGCCTGCATTTCCTGCAGGAGCCGGTACCGCTCCCGGTCCCGGTAGAGGGAGGCCAGGTGGTGGGTGGGTCCGTGACCGCCGCCGATATCCAGGGCAAAGGCCAGGGCCGTGTTGATATACTCCTTGGCCTGCTGCACGGCTTCAAACACGGGCAGTCCCCGGGCCAGGCCGGCGGCGATGGCCGCCGAATAGGTGCAGCCGGTACCGTGGGTATTTTTGGTCACAAACCGCTCCCCCGTGAAGTGATGAAACTCACTGCCATCGAAGAGAACATCGGTGGCCACCCCCTCCAGGTGTCCCCCTTTGACGATGACATAGGGGGTGCCGTAGCTGTGGAGGACCCGGGCCGCCTTTTCCATATCGGCCAGGTCCGAGATGCCCATCCCCGTCAATACCTCGGCCTCATGAATGTTGGGGGTCACCACCAGGGCCAGGGGCAGCAGCCTCTCCTTGAGGGCTTCCCTGGCTTCAGGGGCCAGGAGGTGATCCCCGCTCTTGGCCACCATGACGGGGTCCAGGACCAGCTTTTTCAGCCCGTGTTCCTGCACCTTGTCGGCTACGGCACCAATGATGTCGGCATTGGCCAGCATGCCGATCTTGGCCGCATCGGCGCCGATGTCGCTGAGGACTGCCTCCAGCTGCTGGGCCACAAATTCCGGAGGCAGATTGTGGACCCCCGTTACCCCCAGGGTATTCTGGGCGGTGACGGCGGTAATCACACTGGCCCCGTAAACCCCAAGGGCGGCAAAGGTTTTCAGGTCAGCCTGGATGCCCGCTCCCCCACCCGAATCGGAACCGGCAATGGTCAGGGCCTTTGGTAGCATCTCTCCCACTCCTTTCCTAGTTCCAAATCCAAACCTGCCAACAACTATTTTCTCCTTTCCTTCCCCGCCCGGACGGCCGCCGCCAGCTGCTGGGCCGCCAGTTTCACATCGGGGGCCCCCACCACGGCAGAGATGACGGCCACCCCGTCGGCACCGGCCGCAATGATGTCCCCGGCCCTTTCGGCCGTTATCCCGCCGATGGCCACCACCGGAATGCTGATGGCGGCTTTGACGGCCCGCAGGGTGTCCAAAGTGACGGGCTTTCCGGTATCGGTCTTGCTGGCGGTGGGGAAAAAGGGCCCCAGGCCCACATAATCGGCCCCAGCCGCCTGGGCCTGCAGGGCCTCTTCCACATTGTCCACCGAAATCCCGATAATCTTCTCCGGGCCCAGGAGGCGGCGGGCTACGGGAGCCGGCAGATCCTCCTGGCCCAGGTGGACGCCGTCGGCCTCCACCGCCAGGGCTATGTCCACCCGGTCGTTGACTATAAAGAGGGCGCTGTATTTTCTGGTCAGCTCCCGGTATTCCCGGGCCAGGGCCAGGAGTTCCCGGCCCGCAAGGTCCTTTTCCCGGAGCTGCACCGCCGTTGCCCCGCCCGCCAGGGCGGCCTCAATGACCTCCCCCTGGGGCCGGCCCCGGCTCAGTTCCCGGCCGCCGATGACGTAAACCTCCAGGTTTTTCATGTCTTCACCTCCCTCGGCAACAGACTGGGTATTGCCCGGTACCAGCTGGGAAACATAAGCTGTTAGCCACTCCTGGCGGGGGCAGGGTCCAGCCCCCATCCCATGTCACAGAAAAAACCGCTCCCCAGGAGAAGGGAGCGGTTAGCTTTAGCCTGATACAAATCTAATGCGCTTCCCTCCGCTGGTATTATCCAGGTCAGGTTCAAGGGTTGGCAGTTTCCACTGCCCTCTCAGCCCGGGACTACGAGCTCCCCTAGCAAAGCAACAAATTTTATTTTCTTTATTTTTATTATATGTCAATAACTGATCAAGGGCAATGGTCAGTAGCCCAGTTTTTCTCCCACCAGGATCACTTCCAGGTCCGTACTGCTGGGTTTACCCTCAATAATGGTGGTCACCTGGCACATCCGGTCCGGGGAATTGCAGTCATTGCACTGGCCGGTGGCGGCACAGGGGGTCTTGCGTTTTAAGCGCCGGGCGTTGGCAGGACAGGCCTCCCGGCGGATCCGATCAAGGGCCGCCCCCAGATCTGCAGCCAGTTTGTTGACGCCGACAACCAGGATCACCCGGCGGGGGCCATAAACCATGCCCATGACCCGGTTCCCCGTCCCGTCGATATTGACCAGGCGCCCATCTTCCGTCAGGGCATTGCTGCTGGCCAGGTAAAAATCGCACCCTAAGGCCCGCCGCCGCAAGGGATCAATCTGGTCGGGGCTGGGAGCCCGCCAGTGCCAGACAACTTCACAGCCCTTGGCAGCCAGGGCCTCCTCCACCTCCAGCTCCTTGATGGTCATGGAACCGCCGATGCCGACACTGGCACCGGCAGGGATGCGTTCCAGGAGTTCCTGCTGGGCTCCTTCCTTATCAGGGACATAGATGGCCTTGATGCCCCTTTTCTCCAGGGCGGCCACCACCCGGGCATACCTTTCCTCCATCCCTTGTCTTCCTCCTTTCCGAACAATGGTTTTTCCAGCCTCTTTTGAAGAATTAGTCATCACTAAAGAATATTCCTGCCGCTAGTTGTAAAAGCCCTGTTCTCTGGCGGGCGGCCAAAGGCTGCCCTGCTGCTTTGGGCAGGCGGACCCCCGATAATTCTCACTTTGCTGGATAAAACAACCTCGTAACTTGAAATTAACGAGGGGAAATAGTAGTATGAAGAGGGAAATATAGCCAAGACAGATAGGGGGTTTTACCAACAATGGATTACATCACAGCATTCATCGAAGTCCCCAAGGGTTCCCGCAACAAATATGAGTATAACCACGAAACGGGCCGCATTTTTCTGGACCGGATGCTCTTTTCCTCGGTCCAGTATCCAGCCGACTATGGTTTTATCCCGGAGACCCTGGCCGAGGATGGAGATGAACTGGATATCCTGGTCCTGGCCGGGGAGCCTACTTTCCCCGGCTGTTATCTGAAAGCCACCCCTGTGGCCATGCTGGAGATGTGGGATGAAAGGAGCCGGGATGAGAAAATTCTCGCCATCTCCTGGGGAGACCCGGTCTGGGGATGGATCAAGGGTTACGACGACCTCCCCACCAACCTGCTCCGGGAGATCTCCCATTTCTTTTCCATCTACAAGGAGCTGGAGGGCAAGGTCACGGAAATCGGCTCCTGGTTCCCGGCAGACAAAGCCTGGCAGGTAATCCGCAAGGCCCAGGAGCGTTACCGGGAAAATAATGGTATCTAGTAATGGGGGGCCGCCGCCCTGTTGGGTGGCAGCGGCAGGCCCAGAAAGAAAACAGCCCCGGTCTGTACCAGGGCTGCTTTTTTTATGGGTTCCGCCGTGCTTCCTTTAAACCAGGTTCCGCTGCAGGATATCTTCTACTCCTTCAGGGGTTACCTCCCTGGGATTGGCCTTGGTCGACCCGGAAGGCATGGTCTCTTCAATAATATAGGCAAAGTCCTCTTCCCGCAGGCCTACTTCTCCCAATTTGGCCGGTATCCCCATCTCCCGGTTGATTTCCCGCACCCGGTCAATGGCCAGCTGGGCGGCTGCCTTGGTGTCTAGGCCGCTGGTGTCCAGGCCCATGAGGGCTGCCACATCGGCGTACTTGTCGGCAACCACCTCCAGGTTGTACTCCATGGCATAGGGCAGGAGGACGCCGCAGACCAGGCCGTGGGCCAGCTCGTAGTGGATGCCGACGGGGTGGGCCATGCCGTGGACGACACCCAGGCGGGCGTTGGCCAGGGCAATTCCGGCCAGGAGGCAGCCCAGGGCCATATTTTCCCTGGCCTCCCGGTTGTCGCCCTCCCGATAAGCCGTCAGGATGCTGTTCCCAATGAGGTAGACGGCCTGCCGGGCCAGGCTGTCGGTGAAGGGATTGGCGCCCCGGGAGGTATAGGATTCAATGGCCTGGGTGAGGGCATCCATGCCCGTGGCCGCCGTGAGACTCGGAGACTTGTGGACGGTGAGCTCCGGATCCCAGATAACCAGGGACGACACCCAGTAATCGCTGCGGATACTCTTTTTGACCTTGTTTTTATAATCACTCAGAACGGAGTTTTTGGTCGCCTCGGCACCGGTTCCCGCCGTGGTGGGAACGGCAATCCAGGGTAGGCCCGGCTTCTCAATGGCGCGGCCGGCGAAATAGTCGTGGACCGTTCCCCCTTCCCGGGCCAGGCCGGCGATAGCTTTGGCGGCATCGAGGCTGCTTCCGCCCCCGGCCCCGATGACCAGGTCGCAGGCCTCCTGGGCCAGGAGTTTCCGGCCCCGCTCCACGGTCTCCAGGCTGGGTTCAGCCTCTACCTCCTGGAAGAGCACGGCTTCAACACCGGCTTCCTCCAGGGAGGCCTTGATCCGATCCAAAATCCCCGTCCTGGCCAAAAAACTCCGGCCCGTTACCACCAGGGCCTTATTCCCCAGCTTTTTGGCCTCGGAGCCGATGCTCCCAAGGGTGCCCCAGCCGAACTTGATCCGGGGTGGCAGTATTACCTGGAAAGGCGCAAGTTCCAATCCAAAACCCTCCTTACGACTATTTTTCCTCCTCGGCAATTATAAAATCATCTTTATTATAGCACACTGGATTATTTTTCAAAACAAGGGCACAAGGAAGCCCGCCCCATTTTTAAGGCGGGCTGTCTGATACCTTGCTCTCTTATAAAACAAACATTAGTGCATGCTGGGCGCCTGTTCCAGCGCCAGGCGGCCATCGGCAGGTTGGCCTGCCGGCAAAGGGGGATAGCCACTGCTGCCAGCTGGCCTTTAATTAGCTACCTTCTTTAAATCCCAAGCTTTATGGACCGGGCGGTTGACCGGGTTTGCCGGCGGCTGTCCCCGCAGGATACCGGCAATATCTTCGGCCACCTCCACAGCCACCCGGATCTGGGCCTCCTTGGTACAGGCCCCCAGGTGGGGTGTCACAATGACATTGTCCAAGTTAAAGAGGGGGTTTTCCCGGGCCGGTTCCTCGGCAAAGACATCCAGGGCTGCCCCCGCCAGCCGGCCTGCCACCAGGGCCTGGTAGAGGGCATCTTCGACGACGATGCCGCCCCGGGCCACATTGATCACCATGGCGGTGGGCTTCATCAGGGCCAGCTCTTCCGGACCAAGCATGGACCTAGTTTCCGGAGTCAGGGGCAGGTGGAGGGTTAAGAAGTCGGCCTGACGGAGGATTTCTTCCAGGTTGGCCAGCTCTACCCCCAGCTTCCGGACCCTTTCCCGGGGAAGATAGGGATCGTAACCGACAACCTTCATCTCGAAGGCCTGGGCCCGCCGGGCTACTGCAGTGCCCACCTTGCCGAGGCCCAAAATCCCCAGTACCTTCCCGGCCAATTCCACCCCGTAAAAGCTCTTCCTGTCCCAGCAGCCCTGCCTCAACTGGGCATGGGCACAAGGGACATTCCGGGCCAGGGCCAGGAGCAGGGCCATGGTATGTTCAGCAGCCGCCACGGTGTTGCCGTTGGGGGAGTTTACTACCTGGATGCCCCGGCGGGTTGCCTCTTCCAGATCAATGTTGTCTACCCCCACCCCGGCACGGCCGACAACCCGCAGTTGCTCTGCTGCCGCCAGTACCTTGGCCGTCACTTTGGTCCCGCTCCGGACCAGCAGACCGCTATAGGATGGGATTATTTTGATTAATTCCCCTTCCGTCTGGGATGGCTTTTCATCGACGGTGAAACCCTGCTTTTCCAAACAGGCTACGCCCTCAGGGGCTATGCCATCCAAGGCCAGTATCTTCATTGCTGCATCCTCCCTTATTCTTTATCCGCCAAGAATACCTTCTGGGCCGCAGCCACGCCGGCCCCCAGCTGAACCGGATAACCCAGCCGGGCCAAAGCCATTTCCACGGCTGCCAGGCCGGTGATGACATCGAACTCGCCCACATAACCCATATGGCCAAAGCGGAAAATCCGCCCTGCTAAACTTCCCTTACCCCCGGCCATGGAGACACCCATTTCTTCCCGCATAATTTTGCGGAGCTGATCCGGGTCTATCCCATCGGGTGCCCAGACAGACGTCACGGTGGGGGAGGCACATTCCTCGGGGGCTACCAGCTTGAGGCCCAGGCTCCGCATCCCCGCCCGGACTGCCCGGCCCAGGCGTTCATGCCGGGCAAAGACCTGGGGCAGGCCCTCTTCGTGGATTAAATCGAGGGCAGCATCGAGGCCGTACAGGAGGGTAACGGCCGGCGTCCAGGGTGTATGGCCTTTGGTCCCTGTCTTCCGGTAATCGGCCAGGGAGAAATAGACCCGGGGGTTTTCACATTTCTCCACCCGCTCCCAGGCCTTGGGGCTGACGGAGATGGCCGCCAGGCCCGGAGGCAGCATCAAGGCCTTTTGGGAGGAAGTTACCACCATGTCCAGCTGGTATTCGTCGGTCTTGATCTCGATCCCACCCAGGGAGCTCACGGCGTCTACCAAAAGGAGGGCATCGGTTTTGGCAACCAGCTTCCCCAGGCCGGCGATATCGTTGACAATCCCCGTTGAGGTCTCGTTGTGGGTCACCAGGACGGCCTTGTAGTCCCCCTCCCGGAGCTTTGCTTCCACCTGCTCCAGGTCGATGGGGCCCTCCCAGGAAAACTCCAGCCTTTCCACCTCCGCCCCACAGGCAGCGGCAATGCGGGCAAAGCGTTCGGCAAAGAAGCCTGTAATCAGGGATAAGACCTTATCGCCGGGGTTAATGGTATTGGCCAAGGCCATTTCCATGGCCCCGGTCCCCGAATTGGTGAGGACAAAAAGGTCGTTTTCCGTCTGGTACAGGGCCTTGAGCTTTGCCACTACCCCCCGGTAGAGGTCGGAAAAGTCGCTGCTCCTGTGCCCGATAACTGGTTTTGTCATAGCTGTCACTACTGCCGGTGGGACCGGTGTCGGTCCAGGAATGTACAGATACTGTTTGTCTTTTACCACTGCTGCTCTCTCCTCCCAGGTCAACTATTGGTGAAAAATTGAAAACCCGCCCCAACGCTGCAGGGACGGGACTTTCCCGCGGTGCCACCCTTCTTGGCCATCTGAAAAAACCACGGCGATGGCCCTCTTTTGCAGCTGATAACGGCATCCAGCCGGAGAAGGTTACCAGGCCCAGGGCCCTTCGCCCCCTCCCCTCCCAGGCGGATTCAGCTCCCTACCCTACCGGTTCCCACCAACCACCGGCTCTCTGACAGGGCTCGGAAACCTACTGCTCCTGTTCATCAGGTTTAGACAGGCAAAACTCCTATTTTGTCCCTATAAATAAAAATCTCCCATCCCCAGAGACTATGTCTTAGGGACGGGAGTTTCCCGCGGTGCCACCCTTATTGGTCACATACCTATTATGTGACCCCCTCGACAGTATAACGGACTGTGCCGGTCCCGCCTACTCATCTTTCAACGGGACTTCCTTCGGGGCGGATTCACCGTTTCCCTTACCGGTTTGCACCAGCCACCGGCTCTCTGAAAAGGGAGGTTCCGGCTACTGCTCCCCTGCATCGAATGAAATATTCTCCTATATTGAGTATTATCCTACCACAAGTCCAGAAAAAATACAAGGGTTTTTGCGTTATTTTGTAGTTATTCTGTGATAATGTCATGTTGAATTTATTCTGATAAAATGT
>ERZ773359.1986-NODE-1986-length-26817-cov-7.190307_pt1 | contig 26817 bp, 28 predicted proteins | sample MGYA00374955_ERZ773359 | MGnify/ENA primary metagenome ERZ773359 (study PRJEB29098, sample SAMN04486028) | biogas fermenter metagenome | study: EMG produced TPA metagenomics assembly of the Biogas fermentation microbial communities from Germany - Plant 4 DNA1...
GATGCTCTTGTGGATACGGTTTCGGACGCGGGTTCGATTCCCGCCGCCTCCACCACAATTCGTCCGAGAACCCTTTTGTAGGAAGGGTTTTCATTATTTTTACCGGTAAAAATATGGCTTGTTTTTGGAAAAGAAATAAAACTACTGACTACATTACCGCCAGTAGTTTTTTAATTCCCACCATATTTATTGCTCTTATCATGTTGTAAGCAAAGAAGCTAAGCCCCAGCTCGGTTGAGGCTTTTTCCTTTCCTTTACAAAGTAGATAATGCACTCCGTGAAACCACTTAACAGTACCGAACGGATGCTCAGACAAACACATTCGTTCTTTTATCTTTTCTTTATCTTCTTTTATGTAAATAACAACTTTTTGGGGTTTTTGATGGTCCTTTCGGTCAAGAGTATGACCTTCAGGATCCGTCAGCAACTATCAATTACATTCCCATATATGGATGCATCGAGGGAAATTGCGAAATATCTACAATATTGTTGTGGATACGGGCAGCATTACCGATTGCACCGTGGGTGTCTTATTGAACGGCGATGGTATCACAAACCCGAAAAAGCAAACGGCAGCGAGAAAACTTTTATAGTAGATCCAGGTAAAGAGTATGAAATCCGGGTCAGCAAAAATGGCATGTCGTATTCTCAAAGTGGTGTCACTGCAGGTGAGACGGTTACGGTTCCAGTTAGTACAATCACGGTTGACACCGGCGAGATCAACGACTGTTCAATTGGCGTGTTGCAGAACGGCACATGGGTCTACCAGGCAAGGACCATTACCGGAAGTACGACTTCTTTTGATGTGTTCGACAATGGTAAGCCATATGAAGTACGGATCAGCAAGGGCGGCATGAGCATTATTAAAAAGGCAACCGACTCCGTAACGGTTGAAACATATGCCATCAATATACCCGAAGGATTGAAGAACGTCGGTCTGGTCCAGAATGGTTCCTGGGTGTATACTAATATAACGAGTCCCAGCACCATTTATGTATTCAAAAACGATATGTCAGCAGAATTTCGTTATACTTCAGACGGTATTTCAAAAAAGTGAGCTTCACCATGGATGGAACGAGTCCAACATTCTAATTATACTGCTGACACGAGTTAATCGTTTAACATATACATCACCTCCGCTCGCGCTTTCAAGTGCGGCGGAGGTGATTTTGTGTAGAAAAATCAATGATTCATGCAGAAACTATCAATATTTAAGGGTATTATTTGGTATAATGAGATCATATCTGTGCTTTTGCTTTAAAGCGCATTAAATAACAACTCATGGGGGTACATATGAAAAAGACAATCAGAAAAGGCATATCTTTGGTACTGGTTCTATTGTTACTTGTTCTTAGCCCATTGCCCGTAAATGCTGCACAAACCTCAAAGGAATTGGCGTCAGAACTGCAGAGCAAATATGGAATGAAGATTTCTTTTGTTTCCGACTATACCGAGAGTGAAAAACAGTCTTTGTTAAAGCAGATAGACTCAGTTTTTGCTCATGTTGGTACTGCTTTTGTCAGGGAAGTTGTTTCAGTTTACACGAAAAATGGCTATACTGCTACGCTGAAAGTGGAAAAGATCATGTGGAGCGACCAAATGGGCCAGTTTGGAGTCAGCAAGAAAAATGCAACACTCAAAATAATGACGTTCAGGAGTGCAGATCTTTCAAAAGAGGAACTGGATCCTTACTCATTGGTACATGAGTTTGGCCATATGATCCATTATGCCTTCGACATAAAGAAAGGTTCCAGTTATGTCAAGAAGAAATGGGACACCTGTGGTACCGGCGCCTATGTCAGTGATTATGCGGCATCGGGTTTTCGGGAAGACTTTGCGGAAACCTTTGCCTGCATTGCAACAAATGATTTTTTACAGGCAGAATTACTACAAGCTATTGACGAAGACTCGACGGGTGTATTGAAAAAGAAGGTAGATTGTTTGAACTCGCTGCTTGGTGAATTCAATAATTTTACAACTATACAACAAATGTATAATTTCCAGGGTATCGGCGCTTCCTGTTCCAATATCAGGGTATCGGTAAACGGAAAGATAACAGAAGTTAATCTTTACAACATCAAAGGTTTTAATTATTTTAAAATTCGTGATTTGGCAATGCTTTTAAATGGGACTGAAAAACAGTTTGATGTTTCATGGGATTCGGGGAAACAGGCAATAATGATAAAATCGTGAGCTGCCTATACGGTTATGGGAGGAGAACTGACAAATCTGCCAGGGAATAGTGAAAAAGCGATTCCAACCATGGCTAAGGTATATATAGATGGTGATGAAATTTCCCCGACAATTTACAATATCAAAGGTTATAACTATTTTAAGCTCAGAGACATTGCTAAAGCTCTTGATTTTAAAGTTGACTGGGACATGATGACTCTGATTGTTGATACAACCGCCGGATATGTAGAATAGGACGGACACTCACAGGGATTCGCATTTGTAAAGAACTATAATGCTGATAAATTCCAGTCATTGTTAGATGAAGTTTTCCTGCCGCCTTTTAGACCTATACTATAAAAGAAGCACATGGATATTTCAAATTTAATGCCAGTCCGTCAGGGCTGGCTCTTATTGCCGCTGGAATTTTTTATATTTTTGATGTATTCTGTCGCTCAAGCGATGCTTTTGAAGCGAAGGTATGAAAAGTATTAAAAAAGCTCAGTATTTACTGCGCTGTCGGAAAACCTGGTGTCTTAAGCTTTTATTTCTGCTGTAATAGCTGTAGTACCCGATTCTGATTTTGCCTTATACATGAGTTTGTCAACGTGATTTAACAGCTCATCGACTTTCATATCATGAATTGCCGGGTCATAGAGATCATAGCCGATACTTACGCTAAGCTCCCAGGGTTTATTATTCATTGAATTGAATTGATTTACCGAGTTAATAAACCTGTTAACCGCCGCTGTAACCTCCTCAATGCTGTTGGCTCTCATAACTACGATAAATTCATCTCCTCCGTACCGGGCAATAAATTCTCCTGCGCGGAAGGATGATTTAAGAAGTTTGGAATGGGCTACAAGAACCTCATCGCCTACTACGTGCCCCCAGCGGTCATTTATACCTTTAAACTGGTTAATGTCTATCATTATAATTCCGAATCTTTCGTTGCTGCGTCTGCCGCGGATATGATTCTCAAGATATTCGTTAAGCTCGCGCCTGTTATAGAGATTGGTAAGGTAATCGGTTCCAAGCCGCTGTCTTTGTATGAACAAATAAATTATGAATATTGCCAGGGTAGTTCCGGCCCAGTTAATTTCGATACCATAAGCAAGAACGGATATTACACATGAGATAATGGTGGGTACGGCAAAAAACAGCATCGGCACAAGATGTCCCTGCCGGATCCTTTTTTTGTGACGTACAATCATTACAGTAATAAGTAATAAGAATAATAAACACGCAAGCATGAAATGATAAAAAAATGTTCCCCGGTGAAATCCATTGTTTCCGTCAAGATAAAACAAAGATTGGGTAAAAAAATTGGTCATTATCAATGCAACAACGGCAATTACAATTAGTTTCGTATATTTCTTATATTTCTGAAGTAAAGAAACATCTCTGAAAATACTGAACAATGAATAAAGAAACCAATTATACACAAGCAAGGGCATAGCGATAAATACGGCTGATGTAAATATAAAGTTTGATATATAATAGAATCTGCCCGGAAAGTTCAGAAAATACCCACATAAGATTGCAGAAAAACACAGGACAATATTATTATAAACTAATGTCATGAAAAGACGTTCCTGAGGCAAATGTCTGTTTAACTGCTTATTTTCGTTAATTGCAATAATAATTAACAATGAAGCAGAAAACAGGTTACTCATTATTTGTGGTGTCATATCTTAACCAACACCCCCAAAATGCTAGAGGTAATACATAAGTGAAATAATTATAAATAATTCACTGAAATATTACAAGACTAAATTTATAAATTAACATGGCAAACATATGTTGGTATATATAATATTAACTGGTTTGATTAACCTGCCATATTGTGGGTAAATAGCAGGCAGATTTATTAATTTGTGGGATATATATGATATTAAAAAACGATTTTTTAAACAGTGCTGTTCATAATTCGGTCTGGACAGAAGAGGATGAAGAAGGATTTTTATACTTCAGAAGATTTACGCCTTCACAAATGCAGGTGTATTCAGATAACGTCATTTTCTGTTTGATGAGCAGATGTTCTACAGGTGTGTACCTTCTCTTTCAAACGACAGGAAACAGGATTTCTTTGGTATGCAAAAAGACTTCCGTGTTGAATATTCTGCCGGCAGTACTCAGGGAATTGGGGATATCCAGGCTTATAGACATGGGAAAAGAGCTAAAGGATAATATTCAGCACTATGGAAAAGGACGCATATACATAGAAGATTCCTTTGATGTTTTTGTGGACGATGTTAAGGTAGCCGAACCAAAACCAAAATCAGGCAGGATAAGAATATCATTTAAGAATCCCAGGCATAAACCCGTGACTGTAAAGATTTTCTTTCCAATATTTGCTGAAATCGGAATTAAAGAAATCCGCTGTAACGGCGAAACCAAAGCGATCAGTTCAAATAAAGAAAAAATGTATTGCTTTGGCGATTCTATCACTCAAGGATTTGTGGCCGGTTCTCCGTCCATGTCCTATACTGCAAGGCTTGCCGATGCTTTAAGCCTTGATGCCCTTAATCAGGGTGTCGGAAGTTACTATTTCAGTGATGAATCCCTGTCAGGGCTGGAAGCCCTGACAAAACCAAAACTGATTACTGTGGCATACGGCACCAATGACTGGACGACAATGCCTGATATTGATACTGTCCGTCTTAATGTCAACAGGTATTTTAACAGGTTATATGAACTGTTCCCTGATGTGCCTGTGTTTGTCATCACTCCAATCTGGCGGGGAGACATGGAAATTCTGCGGCCAAGCGGCTCTTTTGAAGATGTAATAAAAGTTATCAGAGATGAAGCATCCAAATATGAAAATATTTCAATAATAGACGGGCTTGAAATCTCATCGCATAAAACAGAAGATTATGCAGACGGATTTTTGCACCCTAATAAAGAAGGATTCAGGATTATGGCCGAAAAGATACTGGAAACAATAAAAACAAATATATAAATGTAGACTAATAAAGTTTGTTATTTTATTGACAATTTTCCCGGCGTTTACTATAATCAAAATGTAATTATATATTTGGCTCCTGACGCATTTGGGTTAGTCCCGGATGGAAAGGTGACGGATCAATAGGAACAAGTGTTTCCGTGCCTTTCGGCACGGTTTTTTTATGGAAAGGAGGGCGAGAATGGAAAACAGGATATCTGTAATAAGTATTATCGTTGAAGATACCGAGATGTCTGTCAGGGTTAATGAACTGCTGCATGATTTCGGCAAATATATTGTGGGAAGAATGGGCATACCCTACAGGGATCGCGGAGTTTCTATTATCTGCGTAGTTTTGGACGCACCAGGAGATGTAACCAGCTCTCTTTCCGGAAAACTCGGAATGCTGAAAGGAGTCAGTACAAAAACCGTTGTATCAAAATATAAAGCAGGGAAAGAAGGGTAATTATGAAAAGAAACAGTATATTCAGAAGTTTTGTATCAGTATTGTTGGTTATGGTATTGTTTACGTTATTTATAACAGGGTGCGGCACCTCAAATACGCCGGAACCCACAGCCTCGCCGAATCATCCCGATGCCGAATCCTCGGCAACTGCAGAGCAGCCCTCTGAATCTCCGGCTCCCGAAAGCTCAGCTCCGGTATATGAACCCATAGATATTAACATAGGAGGTATGACAGGACCCACCTCAATGGGCATGGTCAAGATCATGGAGGCTGCCGAGGCCGGTACGGCTAAGAATAATTATAATTTCACGATTGTCGGCTCAGCTGATGAGATAACACCAAAGCTTATTAAGGGTGAGCTGGATATAGCCGCCGTTCCCGCAAATCTTGCCTCTGTTCTGTATAATAATACCGAAAAGAAGGTTAAGCTTCTGGCAGTCAATACCCTGGGTGTATTGTACATTGTAGAAAAAGGAAATGAAATAGAGAACTTTAATGACCTCAAAGGCAAAACTATTTATGCCACCGGAAAAGGCTCAACTCCTGAATATACGTTAAGATATCTCCTTTCGGAGCATGGTATTGATCCTGACAAAGATGTTGACATCCAATGGAAGAGTGAACCCAACGAGGTGGTAGCACTGTTTAAAAACAGCCAAAGCGGTATAGCCATGTTGCCTCAGCCTTATGTAACAATAGCCCAGACACAGGTTGAAGGACTGCGTATAGCCGCAAACCTTACAGAGGTATGGGATGAATTGGATAACGGAAGCGCGCTGATTACCGGTGTGGTCGTGGTGAGAAGTGATTTTGCAAATGAGCATCCTCAGCAGATCGCGGCATTTCTGGACGAATACAGGGAATCTGTCGAATTTGTCAACTCAAATATCCCTGAGGCCGCGCAGCTTATAGAAAAGTTCAACATATTCAAGGCTGCAGTTGCCCAGAAGGCTTTGCCGTACTGCAATATTACCTTCATGGAAGGTGAGGAAATGAAGGATAAAGTTGAGGGATACCTTAATGTTTTGTTTGAGCAGAATCCTAAATCCGTAGGGGGAAAACTGCCTGATGATGAATTCTACTACATCAAATAGGAATTTTACCTTATCAAATAGGAACAGGATAGAAAAACTGGCTTCTGTGGCTTTCGCCCTTCTTGTATGGCAGGTAAGCGCCATGCTGGTTGGCGAAAGCCTGCTTATTGTTACCCCGATAGCTGTTGTGAAGAGACTTTTCAGTCTCTTCACAGAAGCTGATTTTTTCGCATCAATAGGATATTCTTTTTTACGAATCGTGGCAGGCTTTTTAACCGGGCTGATCATAGGGACCTTAATGGCTGCTGTTGCAGGGAAATTTCATCTTGCAGAAATTATGTTTTGGCCTTTTATTGCCACAATAAAATCCGTGCCGGTGGCATCCTTCATTATTCTTTGCCTGATCTGGCTCAGCATGGGGACCCTCTCATCCTTTATCAGCTTTCTTATGGTGCTTCCCATAATCTACAGTAATATACTTCAGGGGATTAAAAGCACTGACAGGAAACTTCTCGAGATGGCAGAGGTTTTCAGGGTGGGCTTGTTTCGAAGGATAGTGTTTATTTATCTGCCCCAGCTTAAGCCATATCTTATATCAGCCTGCAGCGTGGCAATGGGTCTGGCCTGGAAATCAGGTATTGCGGCGGAGGTTATCGGGGTATCAAACGGTTCCATAGGCGAGAAACTGTATGAGGCAAAAATTTATTACACTACGGCGGATTTGTTTGCCTGGACATTTATCATAGTGGTGCTGAGCATAGGATTTGAGAAACTGTTTTTATACTTTATAAAAAAGTTCTATGCCGGATTGGAGAGATTATAATATGGACATTGTAATTTCCGGGCTTTCTAAAAGATATGGCGAAAAGACCGTGCTCGAGAATTTTAATGCCGTTATTCCGGAAAATAAATTGACATTTATCATGGGCCCTTCCGGGTGCGGAAAAACAACGCTTATAAATATTCTTATGGGATTGGTCGAAAAAGACGGCGGAACCATAACAGGGGTCCCTTTGCTTAAAAGTGCCGTTTTTCAGGAGGACAGGCTCTGCGAAAGCTTTAATGCTGTTTCAAATGTACGTTTGGTCTGTGAAAACAAGAGAGTTAAAAATAAGGAAATAATCGCACATCTTGAAAGAATAGGGCTTGAAAATAATATTCTGAAACCTGTCGTTGAGTTGAGCGGCGGTATGAGAAGAAGGGTTGCCGTGGTCCGCGCTGTTTTGGCAAGAAGTGATATCATCTTTATGGATGAGCCTTTTAAGGGGCTTGATGACAAGACAAAGGAAAAAACAATGCAATATGTGGCCGACAATACAAAGAATAAGACAGTAATAATTGTTACCCATGATCTAAACGAAGCGGATTTTTTAGGCGGAGATATAATATCTATGACTGAGTTGTGGAAACCTCTTACATGAAAACGATCACATCCCTTAATCATTATTATACGATTCTAAACGATTTTCCTGTCTTGCTTTTGATATGTCCTGTTATACAGTAAACATCCTGAAATAGCGAATTCAGTGTCAAGGGTCATTCTGCTATTGATGGCTATTTTTTTATCTTACATCAATGATTTTCAGAATAGTAATAACTAATTTGGATAATTGCAGAAAAAATCAGGAATCCGCAGTATGTACCCAAGACTGTGAACAAGTATACTAAAAAATGGAAATGAAGAAAACAATAATTTAAATTTCAGTATCTGATGAAAAACTTTTTATATATTTGCTATTGTGGTAAACTGTAACATAATATGAAAACGATTTTAAGAATTGTAAAATGAAGTATTATTGAAAAGATCCTTAAAAGAATAACTCAACCATTATGGTAAAAGTGCCCAAAACATGCATAGGAGAACGTTTTGCGGAACACATGCATTCTACTGTTTCCAATGAAAACATAACAAGAGATCTATTAATATAAGTGCCATATTACATTTTAATATATTATAACATTAAACAATATAAAAACGATTTAATAATTTTTATTGACTATTGGTCAAAATAGTGTATAATATAACTATAAAGATCACGTATTAATAGCAAATTGAACAAATAATAACAGATTTTTTTGTTGGGGGAGTTCAAACGTTTTATTTTTATGTAATTTTTTTATCAAATATTCACCAATTTCTAATAACGTTTTCATATTCCCTGGTAATATTTAAAATACTTTTATAAAAATTACAGGAGGCATCATAATGAAACTCATGTTGGTAGGCTGTGGAGGGATTGCATCCAGTGTCTATGCCCCGTCATTGCAGCGTATTGTGAAGGAAGACAGTTCTTTGACACTTGCAGGCTGTTGCGATTTGAATTTATCAGCGGCGAAGAATATGCAAAAGCTAGCAGGCTTTGCACATAGCGGAACCGATTTATTGCAAATGGCCAGGGAACTGAAGCCGGACGTCATGTTTTTGGCTACAAATGTAACGGCTACTGTAAATGTGGGATTGCAAGCGGCAAATGTCGGTTGCCCACTGATGATTGAAAAGCCTCCCGGACTTACAGGCGATGAAACGCGGCGCTTAGCCGATGAGATGCGGAAACGCGGAATTTTACATCAAGTGGCTTTTAACCGCCACTACATGCCTCTTATAAGAGAACTGAAGAAAAACATGGCTGCCAAAGGGGGCATTCGGCATATTCAAATCTCGATGTACCGGCATCAGCGTTTGGAACCAACGTTTTATACTACCTGCATACATGATGTGGATCTTGCTTATTATCTTGCCGGCGCACCTTATAAAAGCGTGCATTATCAATATCAGGAACTCCCATGGTGCGGAGATGGCGTATGCAACATTTATATGAATGGCGAATTCGCAAATGGGATTACATTTCAGTTAGCTTTCTTGGTCAACTGCGGTGTCGTAGGTGAACGGATCATGGTTTCGGGCGAGGAATGCAGTTGGGAGGTGCAGTTGCCCGTGTGGGACGGCACCGATGTTCCCGGTTTCTACAAGTATTATGAGAACGGATTGCTGAAGGAATTCAAAAGCGGTACTGAAATTTCCGATGGACAGGAGTTATTTGAAAGTAACGGTTTCTATGCCGAAATAAAGAGTTTTCTGAAAGCTGTGCGAGATGGAAAACAGCCGCATGAGAGCCTGGATTATTCTATTCAGCCAGTAGAGGTATCCCATTTTATCCATTTAAGAAATAAAGAATACAAAGGGACAAACCTTTTGTAAATATATGAATGTTTTTATTTAAAGGAGGAATGAAATGCCTGAGTATAAGTATTTTGAAGATTATCAAATCGGCGAAAAGCAGATTACCTCGGGCCGACTGATGACGGAAGCAGACATACGCCTGTTCATTGGCTGTTCTGACAATACTCATCCGGTACATGTTGATACCAAGTATTGCGAGGAGCACCCTGCTATAAGAGGGCCTATCGTACAAGGCGTGCTTACGCTCGGCGTAGCCGATGGCTTTATGGCGCGTGAGATTGGTCCATCTAAGGTGCCCACAATCCATTATGGCCACGACAAAGTGCGCTATATCAAGCCGGTGTATCCAGGCGACACGATCCATTGCGAAACCGAAGTTATTGATAAACAGGTAAAGAATGAGGAATTCGGCGTAGTAACATGGAACGTGAATGTCGTAAATCAAAACGGTGAAGTGGTGCTGTTCCATGTTGATAAGCAATACATCGGCCGTATCCCGAAGACAGGAAGAGAAGGAGTTGACAAGTAATGGCTGGTCCATTGGCGGGAGTCAAGATTTTAGGTTTTACTCATTTTGCGCAGGCTCCGTTTGCGCTTCAGTTATTAGGTGATTTTGGCGCTGATATTATCAATATCGAACGTCCGGGCATTGGTGATTTCAACCGGAACCAGTATAAGAGCGACGCCGTGAACGGCGAAGGGTTATATTTTCTGGCGATGAATCGCAATAAGCGTAGTGTTGCCCTGAATTTGAAGGCGCCTGAATCGAAGGAGATCATCACAAAGCTGATCAAACAGTCCGATGTATTGGTTTCAAATTTCAGACCTGGTGTGCTGGATAAACTGGGCTTCGGTTTTGAAGATGCCAAGAAGATCAATCCTGCAATTATATACGCCGAGGCTACGGGTTACGGCAGTTCCGGCCCTTATGCAGATAGACCTGGACAGGATTTGATGGGTCAGAGTTTAAGTGGATATACTACCATTGTTGGTCGGGATGGACCGCCACAAACCGGTGGAACGTTCGTGGCTGACATGTACAGTGCCATTCTTCTGGCGGCCAGTATATCAGCAGCATTGGTTAATAAACTGAAAGGCGGAAAGGCCCAGAAAGTGGAGGTCAATCTTTTAAATTCCGCCATCCATTTACAGTCTCAGGAATTGACGCATTATTTGAACACCGGAATAGTGCCTTCCCGTCCGAAGAACTATTCCTCACAGGTGCAAAGCTGGGCGCCTTATGGCATTTATCCCACAAAGGACGGATATATTTGTCTTTCGGTGGTCGCGAAAGAACGGGTTGCTGAGTTTGGTCAGTTATTGGGTATTGATGGTTTGGAAAAGCTTATGCCCGATGAAGACACTATGTTCAAAAACCGCGACGAATTATTTGAAATCATTTCTGCCAGGACGAAACTCGAGGATTCCGCTACGTTACTGGAACGACTGCAGGCGCATGATTTTTGGTGCAGCAAGGTAAACAATTATACAGATGTTGAAAAAGATCCACAGGTGCTGCATAACAAGATCATTCGGGAAGTTGATCATCCGCGGGCAGGCAAGATTCGGGTTGTCGGATGCCCGGTTTATATGAGTGAAACGCCTCCGGAGATCCGGATGGCTCCACCGTTGCTGGGACAACATACTGAAGAGGTTCTCTCAGAGCTCGGTTATTCACAAGAGCAGATTGATAATTTCAAAAAGAACCAAGTTTTCTAACGTATCCAATTTAATATTAAAAATAAAGAATCTTATTGTAAAGGAGCAAAGGAAAATGAAAAGAATTCTTACTATTGTCCTAGTACTCTCCATGTTGTTGTTAACTGCTTGCGGATCTGCAGGCACTCAACCAAGTCCGTCGGCTTCCAATCCGGCTCCGACATCCGGTAACAGCGGGACCCCTTCTGGCAATACCGATAAGGAACCTGTTGTAATCGGCATTGTCAATGACTTGTCAGGCAACCGTTCTGTCAGCGGAACAGCCATTACATATGGCGCTACGTTGGCAGCGGAAGAAGCTAATGCGGCTGGCGGTATTTTAGGCGGTCGTCCGATAAAACTGGTCGTCTATGATAACAAAAATGATTCTACCGAAACCATTAACGCATATACACGTGCAGTCGATGTTGACGGCGCTTGTGCGGTTATTACTTCCGACGCTTCATCCATTTGTTTGTCATTGATCGAAATCAGTAATGAGAAGAAGGTATCATTGATAGGAATGCCTAGTGATCCTCGTGCTACTATGAACACAGAAACCGGAGTACCGCATCCTTACATGTTCCTGGCAACTCAGCCAAATGCGGTGCAGCAGGCAGCCATCATGGCATACTATCTGAAAGAAAATACCGATCTTAAGAAGGCAGCCGTTTTCTACGATCAGGGAAATGCATACACGGTTGTTAACAGTGAAGCATTTATTAAAATCTGGCGCGACGAGTTAGGTATGGATATCGTTGCAATAGAGACTTATAACACAAACGATCAGGACTACAAGACACAGCTCACTAAAATTAAGAACAGCGGCGCAGAGTTCCTTTATGCACCAAACACTCCTGCTCAGCTGACCATGACAATACAACAGGCAACACAGATTGGTCTGGATATCCCATATACCGGTGCGCTGGATATGGCCGACCCGTTCCTTGCAAATCTGCCTGATCCTACCTTGCTGACAAAGGCTTGGTTCCAGAGCGTTGTATGGCTCCAGGACGATCATCTGCAAGATTTCTTCAAGACATATAAGGCACGTTTCAATGTAGATCCTCAGGTGAAATCAATCAACGGCTATGACGCCATGAGAGTGCTGATACATGCCATTGAGGCTGCTGGCACCGATGACCCCGAGGCAATCAGATACTCAATCGAAAACAATGTTAAGGATGTTAAGTTGCTTGTATCCGATCATTACACTCAGGATCCTAAGACCCATGCTCCGCTTAATCAGGGTATGATTATCAACAGTATCGATAAAGGAGTGCTTTCTCGCGTTGGTTTCTATGAGATCCCGGAAAGCGCAAGAACTAATTAAAAAATAGTATTGGTATTATCTACGTATGTGATCTTTTTCCCTTTCACTGTCTCCTGCTATGGCAGGGGACAGTGAAAGGAATAGTCCTCGAAAAAATTGGATTGGTTGATTATTTGAGAATTATGTAAAGAGTCCGGTATTAAAGGATTCTGTATCTATATTCAGTATAGCTGACCTGTTTATTGAATAAAGCCAGTGATCCAAGACAGGCGATGAAAGATCGTATATTATAGTTACCGAAAGTTAAGGTTGGGTGAATATATGTATTATTTACAACTTTTTATAAATGGGATCGCGCTTGGCTCAGTGTATTCCATGATTGCGCTGGGATTTACGCTGATTTACAGCATATTGAAGTTTTCAAACTTCTCACATGGCGGCATAATGGTTATAAGCGCCTATGTCGCGTACGAAATACAATTGAGGCTCGGCCATAAGTTTAGTACGATGATGTTACTCATATTTATTTTTGGAGGCCTTCTCAGTTGTTTCGTACAATTCATCGGCTTTGAACGTCTACGCCGACAGAAGAGCAATATTATGCTCTATTTTGTATCATCAGCAACATTGGGTATTATGATGCAAAACATTATTTCAATAAAGTATTCAAGCTTTTTTTATGCTTATCCTGCCTTCTTCAAACCACCTTTTATAAGCATCGGGCAGTTTACAGTCTCGGTTACTGACTTGATGATGCTTGGGATTTCGATCGTAGTGATCATTGCCTTAATGTTAATGCTTTATAAAACCCGGACAGGTATTGCAATACGCGCATTGGCGATGGATAGTCAGACTGTTCAATTGATGGGTGTTAATGTTTCTTTGGTTATCGCAATTACATTTATGATTTCTGGTGCTTTAGGAGCATTGGCTGGTGTGTTCTGCGGAATTAACTATGTTCTGACCCCACAGCTTAACGCCTACGTTTTCAAGGGAATGGTCGCCTCTGTTTTGGGAGGACTGGGCAATATCTCGGGCGCATTATATGGAGGCATTGTCCTGGGTGTTTTGGAAGTTTTAGCGACCAATTTTCTGGGTGCAGGCTATACGCCGGTGTTTACATTCCTGTTTATGGTTGCCTTCCTGCTAGTGCGTCCACAGGGTATTTCAGGCAAGATTGTTCTAGATAAAGTTTGAGGAGAGGAAAGACAATGGATTATTATTATAATGTCTTAACAACGGTTGCAATCAATATGATTGCTATCCTTTCCATGTATCTGCTGATCGGACTTACCGGCATTTTCTCAATGGGACAGGCGTCATTTATGTGCGTGGGAGCCTATACCGCTGGTATGCTGGCGACAAAAACAGCGTTGCCATTTGGTGTGGTTATTATAATTTCAATTGCGGCGGGCCTTTTAAGTGCACTTTTTGTGGGAATTCCGGTCATCAAGCTGCGGCGTGACTATATCGCGCTTGTTACATTAGGCTTCGGCGAAGCTGTCGTAGCGTTATTAAATAATATGTCTAACATCACGGGTGGCGCTAACGGTATCAATAATATTCCACGAAAGGTAAACTTGTGGATAGCATTGGGCTTTTTGGTGGTTGTAGTATTCATTATACTGAATTTTAAGAATTCAAGATTTGGGAGATACTGCATTGCCATCAAAAATGATGAACTATCGGCGGCCGCGATGGGAATCAACGTTGCGCGCATAAAGCTGTTAAGTTTTGTGATCGCAGGAGGTATTACGGCATTGGCCGGTTGTCTCATGGCTTATAACACGACATATATCGAGCCAATGGCTTATGGATCTGCAAAGTCCATAGACTGGATCTGCTACGTCTTTGTTGGTGGTGTTAACAGCCTCTCCGGAACCCTTGTAGCTGGTGCCGTCTTTAACATATTGCCGGAAGCGTTGCGTGTGGTATCCATTTATCGTATTCTCGTGCAGGGCGTCATCGTATTGCTCACAATAAACTTCCTGCCGCAGGGTCTGTTTGGTGAAGCAGAGATATGGACCATTTTTCAGAATTTGTTCAAAAAAAAGAAAAGAAAAACAATAAGCAGTAAGGAGAGATGAGTATGAATATTTTAGAAGTTGAGAATCTCTCCGTTCATTTTGGGGGAGTTAAGGCTGTTCAGAATGTTAGCCTTACGGTAGAAAAAGGGAAAATTACCAGTATTATTGGACCAAACGGAGCGGGTAAGACGACATTTTTCAACCTCGTTTCCGGTGTTATTCCTCCTGCTTCCGGCAGAATAATCTTTGACGGTGAGGATATAACAAACCTGAGTCAGTATGAAATCAGTCATAAAGGTATTTCCCGTACCTTTCAGAATATTCGTTTGTTTAACCAGCTGAACATTTTACAAAACGTACAAAGTGCCTTGGATGCACGAGCGCATTACAATATTTTCGAGGCATTTCTTGGCTTGCCGGGCAAGAGAAAGGTAGATAAAGAAAACCGGGAAAAAAGCAGATACTACCTGGAGATTGTTGGCATGAAGGCACTCGCCGAGGAACGTCCGAATAGTCTGCCTTACGGCATGCAGCGAAGATTGGAACTTGCGCGTGCGCTTGCATCAAATCCGAAGCTTCTGCTGCTTGATGAACCGGCAGCGGGTCTGAACCCTGCGGAGGTTGAAGAGTTTATTGCATTGATAAAAAAGATACAAAGTCTATTCGATATCACGATCCTCCTCATCGATCATCGCTTGAAAGTGGTACATACGTTGTCTGATCAGATTTATGTACTGGATTTTGGTCAGCTTCTGGCAAAAGGTACAAGCGAGGAGATCAGCAGGAATAAGGATGTTATACGTGCATATATGGGAGAGGAGGATGAAGAATAGCATGCTTAAGATCGAGAATTTATCTGTAAGTTATGGCTATGTTACAGCGCTCATCGATGTCTCCATAAATATACCTGAGGGTAAGATCGTCAGTATCATCGGTTCGAATGGAGCTGGGAAAACTACAATGCTGAATACAATTTCAGGCATTGTAAAGAAAAAAAGCGGCGAGATCTATTTCAATGGGAACCCCTTGCCAAAGGCGCCGCATAAAATCGTGCAGCAGGGCATTGTGCATGTTCCTGAGGGAAGAAAGATATTCCCGGGACTGACAATAGACGAGAACCTGATTTTAGCATCTTCCGAAGGACATCGTGGCCTTAAGGAGATGGCGGAAGAGATCTATTCGCTGTTTCCCATTTTGAAAGAACGTCACAATCAGCCGGCAGGCACACTTTCAGGTGGTGAACAGCAGATGCTGGCAATTGCTCGCGGGATGATGTCGAAGCCGAAGTTACTGATGCTTGACGAACCCTCACTGGGTCTTGCGCCAGTTATTGTAAAGCAGGTGTTCCGTTATATAAAGGACATCAATAACCGTGGTATTACAGTGCTTCTTATTGAGCAAAACGCACACCAGGCCTTAAACTTAAGTGATTATACCTATGTTTTGGAAAATGGTCATATTAAGCTTGAAGGCACGTCTAAGGATTTACTTTCGAATGAATCAGTAAGAAAGGCTTATTTAGGAGAGTAAGGTATGACGGATATTAGGAAAACCGCCATGATCACTGGCGGTAGTCGAGGTATAGGTTTGGCAATTGCAAGACAGCTTGCATGTGACAATTATAACTTAGCATTGTTACATACCGGGGCAAGCAGTAATTATGAAAGTACGTTCGAAGAACTTCGCAGTTTAGGTACTGAGGTGCTGGTAGTCGCGGGTAATGTTGCGTGCAGGGATGACAGGGATAGATTTGTTGCCGAAACAGTAGCTCGATTTGGCAGCATAGATGTTTTGGTAAATAATGCCGGCGTTGGTCCGCTGGAGCGGTGTGACTTGCTGGAGATGAGTGAGCAAAGCTTTGATCACGTGATAGACATCAATTTACGCGGTACTTTATTTTTAACGCAAAAAGTAGCATTACAGATGCTCAAGCAGCCGATAAAAGGCAAGAAGCGGGGAGTTATCATTAATATTTCATCCATCTCAGCAGATACAGCTTCAATTAACAGGGGGGAATACTGTATCTCCAAAGCTGGGGTATCCATGCTGACGAGTCTCTTTGCTTCACGATTGTCAGGCGAAGGTATTTTAGTTAACGAGGTGCGCCCCGGCGTGATTTTGACAGATATGACTAAGGGAGTGGAGGCACGTTACTCGGCATTGATTAAGGAAGGGGCCTTCCCGATAGCCAGATGGGGTACACCGGAAGATGTGGCAGCTGCTGTATCAGCATTGGTGAGCGATAAGTTTCTGTATACAACCGGAAGTTATATTCATGTGGATGGTGGCTTTCACATCAAACGGCTATGACAGGCATGGGCGGTGTTACATCTGTTAAATAGAATTATTGACAAGTATTAGGTTTATTTAAAAGTTTTAGTCTGTTAAAATATTATATCAGGGGATTTTTATGGCAAGATCAATAATTGAAATCGATGGACGACAAATACAGGTATACACCTATCAAACTGTTGTAGTTGGTACTGGCGCTGCGGGACTGAATGCCGCAGACCGCCTTTATTCGATGGGTCATACGAATATTGCGATCGTGACAGAACACATGAACGCAGGGACTTCTCGAAATGCGGGCAGCGATAAGCAAACCTATTATAAGCTTACGTTGTCCGGCGATGAACCGGACAGCGTCTATGAAATGGCCCGGACTTTTTTTGATGGTTTATGTGTAGATGGAGATAACGCATTGGTTGAGGCGGCAATGTCCGCACAGTGTTTTTTACGGCTGGTAGAACTGGGCGTGCCGTTCCCGCGCAACCGCTATGGCGAATACGTTGGCTATAAAACAGACCATGATCCCCGCCGTCGCGCAACCAGTTGCGGCCCGTATACGTCAAAGATTATGACGGAATGTCTGGAGAAATCTGTACGTGAGAAGAATATTCCGGTATGGGAAAGGATGCTCGTCGTTAAGATATTGGTTAAGGATGACGAAATTCACGGACTTATATGTCTTGATATGAGCAATCCGCAGGATCCTGACAACCGTTTTGTATTGTTCCGCTGCCGCAACGTTGTATATGCTACCGGTGGACCGGCCGGCATCTACGAAAACAGCGCTTACCCAGTCGGACATTATGGAGCCAGCGGTATCGCTCTGGAATGCGGCGCGAGAGGAAAGAACTTAACGGAATGGCAGTATGGAATTGCTTCTGTTCGACCTCCGTGGAATGTTTCAGGTTCTTTTATGCAGGTACTGCCGAGGTTCATTTCCACAGACGCATCTGGCGGCGATGAACGCGAGTTCTTATTCGATTTTACTGATAATATTCCATGGATGTTGACGCTTGTTTTTTTAAAGGGTTATCAGTGGCCATTTGACGTGCGTAAGGTAGCGGATGGTTCCTCGATAATTGATATTTTAGTATATTTGGAAATTTGCAAGGGAAGAAAGGTATATTTGGATTATCGCAAAAATCCCGGCGGAGAAAACGTGGATTTTGCAGCCTTAGGTGAAGAAGCCCGCACCTACATGGAAAAGGCAGGTATTTGTTTCGGCACGCCTGTAGAGCGTCTTAAGCATATGAACCGCCCGGCTTATGATTTTTATCTGGAAAAGGGTACGGATTTAGCAAAGGAACCTTTGGAGGTGGCTGTTGCCGCGCAGCACAACAATGGCGGTCTTTCGGTTGACAACTGGTGGCGGACCAATATAAAGGGGTTGTTTGCGGTAGGCGAAGTGAGCGGAGCTCATGGCGTATATCGTCCTGGCGGCGCTGCGCTGAACGGTACACAGGTATCTTCTTTACGGGCGGCGCAATATATCACTGCATATCCAGGACCGAGACCTGCGGATGATGATGAATTTTCATCGTTGGCGCGGAAGCCGCTTAGTGAAATGATTCAATTCGCCTCACAGGTGGAGCAGGATGGAACGGATATTCGGGCCCTTATGAAGACAGCGAAGGTTCGTATGAGCCATTTTGGAGCGCTTTTCCGCAACCGTGACATGCTGCGGCAGGCAGCAGCTGAAGTACATAGAGAAATGTGCATGCTTCCCCAAATGGCAAATGTAAAAAATGCTCAAGAGTTGCATTACGCCTTTCGTCTCCGTGATATTCTGATTTGTCAGTATGTTTATCTGCAAGCTATGATTGATTATATAGAGAATAATGGCCGCAGCCGTGGGAGTGCTTTGTACACAGATCTGTCCGGTCAAAAACCATATGCAAATTTGCCGGATGAGTTCACATTTAAAGTAGACGATGGCGTATCAGGCAACAAAGTGCAGGAAGTTGAGATGCGCGAGGGACAATGTACGTTCCATTGGAGAGATGTGCGACCGTTGCCGAATGATGACGATTTTTTTGAAAACGTTTGGAAAAGTTTTCGTGAGAATAAAAATGTAGAAAAAATGTAGAAAAAGGTAGGAGAGAATCAATGGCAAATATTAAGGACGTTGCCAAATTAGCAGGTGTTTCTCCTGGAACAGTATCTCGTGCGTTGAACGGTAAAAGTTATGTAAAAAGCGAAACTAGGGAAAGGATCTTAAATGCTATAAAGCAATTGGACTATAAGCCCAATACGGTTGCACAAACTTTGAAGGCCGGGTACAGTCATTCAATTGCTCTGGTAATCCCAAACATTGAGAACCCTATATTTCCTTCGATAACAAAAGGCGTGGAAGCAGTAGCCAACGGATTAGGTTATATGACGATTTTGTGCAATACAGGTGAGAGCATAGAAAGAGAAAAAAAATATATCCAGAGCCTGATGAATCGCGCGGTTGACGGTTTTATTTTTGCGACGCTCACGGATAAATCCAATCATATTTACGAACTCCACCAAAAAGGTGTACCGGTTGTGCTGCTTATGCGCAGCAAAGATGATTTAATTGATTCGGTAATTGTTGATAATGTAAAGGTTGCTTATGATGCTACGAAATATTTGGCAAGCACAGGGTGCCGGAAGATTGCTTATGCTATGGGGGATCAGAGCCTGAAGATATATAAGGATCGTTTTAAAGGGTATATGGATGCGTTGAGAGATCTCAACATTCTATTTCACCCGGAATTGGTGATGTATGAAAGCGGCAGTGAAGAGAGCCTTTATGGCGTCACCAGAAATCTTGTTTCAGGGTTAAGCAAGCCGGATGCAATTTTGGCCAGTACCGATAACAGGGCGATTATCATCATGCGCGCACTGCACGATTTCGGGATAAAAATACCGGATGATATTTCAGTTATGGGTATTGACAATATTCCTGTAGGTGCTATGGTTGAGCCACCGCTTTCCACCGTTGCGCAGCCGTTATATCAAATGGGATCACTGGCAGCTAACAAGCTGATTAGTCTGATTCGCAGCAAAAGGGACCGCAATAACATGCTGCCACCAGAGGTGGATGTTGTGAAAACAGAAATTATTATCCGCCAGTCCACCCGTTAAATCTAAATCTTTATGATAACGAGGTTGTTATGAATCGTTTCGGAATAAATTTATGGAATTGGATAAAAAGTTTGGATGAAGATATCCTGCCATTGATAGGCCATGCGGCTGAGATGGGCTTTACGGCGATTGAGCTGCCCATGACCGAACCCGATGTTCCGAATATCAAGGCACTTAAACAGGAACTGGAATGTTATTCCATGGAAGTCAGCCTGTGTTTGTTAATGACAGCGGAGCGCGATATGAGCAGCTTCGATGAGAATGTACGCAAGCAGGGAAAATCTTATTTGTTGGGATGTTTTAGGACGGCAGAATATCTTGGAGCCCGTGTTGTGGCCGGACCAATGTATAGCGGGGGCGGAAAGCGCCATCGTTTGAATGAAGAGGATCGGAAACGGGAATGGGATCTGGCGGTAAGTGGTTTGCGAGAAATGGCTGAAGCTGCGAGTTTGCATGGCGTTTGCCTGGCTATCGAACCTTTGCACCGTTATCGTACCAGTGTGGTAAATACTGCAAAGCAGGCGTTGCAGATGGTACAGGATATTGGTTGCAGTAATGTTGGCGTGCATTTTGATACATACCATGCAAATATTGAGGAATATGATCCGTTGTCGGCACTTGAAAGCGTGCTGAAAGCGAATAAACTGGAGCATTTTCATGCCTGCGGCAACAACCGCGGCGCACCTGGTACCGGGCACATTCCCTGGGAGCAGGTTTTCAATCTATTAAAAAAATACAAATATCAGCATCATATTACAATGGAAACATTCTGTGAAGGTGCGCTGGATGAGTGCTTTTATCCGCTTGCTGCCAGCCAGGACGAACTGGCAGCCACAGGTATTCGTTATCTGAAGTCCGTATATATGTGATGCGTAACGGTTATTATTTATGTCAATTTATTAGGGGGGGTTTATAAATAATGAGAGGATTGGTGGAGGCTCAAAAGTTACGTGCAGAGAGAACAGGAAATGGTATGACCAGAGAGGTACTGGCCTATGATAAAAATTTGATGATGGTTAGGATGACTTTTGAGCAAGGCGCTGTGGGTGCAAATCATTCGCATCCACACGAACAGATTACGTATATTATTTCTGGTGAGTTTGAATACACCTACGGTGACGAGGTGCTGAATATGAAGCCAGGTGATTCTGTATTTGTTCCTTCCGGCCTGACACATGGAATCAGGTGCCTGTCGGCGGGGATGGTGCTGGACGCCTTTACACCCTGTCGGGAGGACTTCTTGAAATAAGCTGACGATATTCCATGGTAAAACAGCGTATAAATTTCTGCATTACTGATCGTACATCTTGAGGGATTTTTTGCACCCAAAAAGATGCATTGTGGGATTTTTGCATTCAAAAATTCTGATCAGGCTTTGCAAAATCTATTACTGTCCGATATCCGAGTCAAGTGTCATCCCTAATTGGTACGGGAATCAGTATGAGCACGTGATTTGAGCTTGGTTTATTTGTATTAACAGTTAAAGTGTAGAACAATAAGGAGGTACCTATGCAAAAATTTATTACTGAGCAAGAGCAGCAGATACCAGTATATAAGGAGACGGACGTACTGGTGGTAGGAGGCGGGCCGGCAGGCGTGTGCGCAGCAATAGCCGCTGCACGGAGCGGTGCGCGGGTTGTCCTGATGGAACGATATGGATATCTTGGTGGCATGGCCACAGGCGGTTATGTGCTGTTGTTGGACTGCCTGGATGACGGTAAGGGAAACCTGGTAATCAAAGGCTTGGTTGAGGAGATGATCGAGCGACTGCGCAAATACGACGGTATCATTGAACAACCGAAAGAAAGCTGGGGTTCCGATAAGAAAGAAGATATTTTAAAATGGCGGCGCTGGGGTGCAACCGGAGGCGAGGATAAAATTGTACGCTATAGCCCGGTTATCGATCCCGAGATGATGAAGTGCGTAATGAACGATATGGCACTTGAAGCAGGGGTTGATTTGCTGTTGCATGCATGGTTCAGTAAAGCTTATGTGGAAGGCGATACCGTAAAAGGCGCGATTTTCGATTCCAAATCCGGCCGCCTTGCGGTACTGGCAAAGACTGTAATAGATTGTACGGGTGATGGGGACGTATTCTATACGGCGGGCGAAGCCTTCAATACCGGTAATTTGCCGTTGGGATTGGTGTTCCGCGTCGCTAACGTTGATCTGGATCGTGCAGAAGCCTATCTGAGTGAGGATGGCAATGATGTTCGCGTAGCTGAGGAGATCCGTATAATTAAAGGAGTTTCTGGTGGTTATAGTTTTGGTGAGTTGCCGATGGGCTTCTTTATGCACAGCAACATCAGCAATATCGTGTGGTTTAATACCACTCAGAAAGGAAGCGCAGTGGATATTGCAGATCTGGCCCGTGTTGAAATAGATATCCGTCAGGCCATGTTGCGTACCATGGAATATTTTAAGAAGAACGTTCCTGGCTTTGAGAATGCGGTCGTCATCGATACGGCGCCTCAGGTGGGTACACGCAGCAGTCGTATGCTGGATGGCGAATACGTCATCACGCGCAGGGAACTGTTGGAGGGTGCTACATATGAGGATACGGTTGTGGTAGCTCAGCCTCCTTATCGTAAGTTTGACCCTGCCCATAATTTGAAGGAAATACCGTATCGCTGCTTCCTGCCGAAACGGGTTAAGGGACTGCTTGTTGCGGGACGTTGCATTTCGGGAGATTTTGGCGCGATAGAAATGCTGCGCGTTATCCCTACTGTTATGCTGATGGGCCAGGCTTGCGGTGTAGCTGCGGCAATGGCTGTTAAAGACGGTATTGATGTAAAACAAGTGGACGTAGCAAAGCTGCGTGAGAACCTGCGTGCCCAGAACGTACTGTTGCCATAAGCGGTGGTTTTACAAAAATTGATACAAAATAATTTTATATTAATATCAGAGGAAGGTGATTATAGTGCCTGAGTATAAGTATTTTGAAGATTATCAAATTGGTGAAGTGCAGATCACATCCGGCCGGTTGATGACTGATGCCGACATACGCCTTTTTATAGGCTGTTCCGACAACACCCATCCGGTGCATGTGGATCCCGAGTATTGTTCCAAATTCGGTGCTGTCGGCCGTCCAATCGTGCAGGGTGTGCTGACGTTGGGAGTTGCTGATGCCTTTATGGCAAAGGAAGTATCTCCTACCAAAGTACCATCGATCCATTACGGCCATGATAAGGTACGGTATATAAAGCCGGTTTATCCGGGTGATACGATCCATTGCGAATTCAAGGTCGTCGATAAGTTCATTAAGAATGACGAGTTTGGAGTCGTGACATGGGAAGTGACCGTTAAGAACCAGAATGACGAGGTAGTGCTGTTCCATATAGACAAGCAATATATCGGACGTAAACAAGCTTGTCAAAACAAGTAACAGAACCCGTAATTAAAGCAGATGCCGCATATGGTATATTTTGCAAATGTTTTATAAAACATACCATGGCCCGCTTAACAAGGCGGAACATCGAATACGTACGATTTTAAGAATTGAGCCGCCTGCTTAGAAGCAGGTGGCTTGTACACCACCTTGGTAAGCAATAAAACCAATAACAAAAGGAGATAATGTAAAATGAGCAAACAAGTTATAGAGGCAATTGAGCGGAGTAAAGTCATCGTGATTGTACGCCGTGTGTACGGTGAAACCCTCTTGAATATTGCCAGCGCATTGGTTGATGCGGGAGTAGAATTGATGGAGATCACATTTGACCAGTCAGATCCGGATTGTCTTACCAAAACAGGTGACTCGATCCGTATGCTGGCAGAGCACTTCGCTGGACGCCTGCTACCAGGCGCAGGGACCGTACTTAATACAGAGCAGGTAGATGCGGCAATAGCAGCAGGTGCCAAGTATATCATCTCACCAAATACTAATGCCGACGTGATTCGTTATACTAAACAGAAGGGACTGGTATCCATACCTGGTGCGATGACGCCGAGTGAAATTTTAGCTGCACATGACTACGGAGCCGACTTTATCAAGATTTTCCCGGCGTCCGAGCTAGGACTTAAATATATCAAAGACATTAAAGGTCCTATCAGCCATGTGAAGCTGGTAGCTACCGGTGGTGTGAACGAGAACAATTTCGAAGACTTCCTGAAAGTCGGCTATGCAGGCGCAGGCATCGGTGGACGACTTACTGATAAGGAACAAATTGCCGCCGGTAATTTTGCAGAGTTGGGACGCCGCGCTAAGGTATTGCTTGATATCGCGAAAAAGTATTAAGGAGATGGTGCATATGAAAAAAGTTATCACATTTGGCGAAATAATGCTGCGTTTATCCCCAAAAGGCTATCTAAAGCTGATGCAAGCCGACAATTTCGATGTCAGCTATGCAGGTGCCGAAGCGAATGTAAGCGTCTCTCTTGCAAATTTTGGGTTAGATACGGCCTTCGTTACAAAGTTGCCTAAGAATGATGTCACCAAAGTGTGTCTGGCCACATTACGAAAATATGGAGTGGATGTAGATAAGATTGTTTATGGCGGCGACCGGATAGGTGTTTATTATCTTGAACGCGGAGCTTCACAGCGCCCGAGCAAAGTAATTTATGACCGCAAATATTCTTCGGTTTCAATGTCCAGCAGAGAAGACTATGATTGGGATAAGATATTCGAAGACGCGCAGTGGTTTCATTTTACGGGGATCACGGCTGCTCTCAGCGATAATATGCCAGAGATCTTAGAGGATGCCTGCCGTGCCGCAAAGGCGAAAGGGATTACAATCAGCTGCGATCTGAACTACAGAAAGAATTTGTGGTCAAAAGAAAAGGCCAGAGAAGTTATGAGTCATCTGGTCCAATATGTGGATGTGCTGATCGGTAATGAGGAGGATGCAGCTGATTCGTTAGGTATGTATCCGGCAGACAGCGACGTGATTGCAGGCAAGCTCAATCATGAGGGTTATGCGAGCCTTGCACGGCAAATCAGCGAAAAGTTTGGTGTGAAGCACGTTGCCTTTACGCTTCGTACCAGTTATTCCGCTTCGGATAACGGCTGGGCGGGGATCCTGTATACGGGCGGCAAGTCGTATATTTCCAAGAACTACAATATACATCTGGTGGATCGCGTAGGCGGCGGAGACAGTTTTGGAGCCGGCCTGATATATGCATTGATCCAGCAAATGGAACCGCAGGATGTAATCGAATTTGCGGTAGCTGCTTCCTGCCTGAAGCAGACAATCGAGTACGATTTCAACCTTTCTACAGTGGACGATGTCAAGCGGCTGATGAGCGGAGACGGCTCCGGCAGGGTTCAGAGATAAAAGACGTTCTTTTTAAGTAGATTAACACAGTAAGGCATTTTACAGGCCGATTAACTGGAGAGTAAAGAAAGCTTGAATTACCGGGCGCGGCCAATGGCTGCGCCCGGATAAGCACAGCCAAAAAATCGGGTAAATTTATTAAAGCATCGGACAATTTGTTCCTTAACTTTAATAAATCCTATAAACATCATGAAGTGAACGTAAATAATTGAAAGGAATGTATGATTTAGTTGTCAACTATATCATATAAGTTGAGGATTTTATGGAAAAGATTATTCTCGGAAAGACTGGAATAGCAGCAAATAAAAACGGCTTTGGAGCCCTTCCAATACAACGGGTAACGATGGATGAGGCGAAATATCTTCTGTGCAAGGCTGCGGATAACGGATTTAACTATTTTGATACTGCCAGGAATTATACAGACAGTGAAGAGAAAATCGGAGAAGCTCTTAGCGGTATCCGCTCTAAAATATATATCGCGACTAAGACAACTGCACTCACAGCAAAGGAATTCTGGTCAGATCTGGAAACAAGTCTTAAAAAGTTGCGAACAGACTATATTGATGTATATCAGTTCCACAATCCTCCTTTTTGTCCTAAATTGGAAGACGGTTCAGGGCTTTATGAGGCTATGCTCAAAGCGAAGGCTGAAGGTAAAATACGATTTATTGGCATTACAAACCACCGTATGAATGTTGCCCTTGAGGCGGTAAAATCGGGATTATACGATACTCTTCAGTTTCCTTTTTGTTACTTGGCCAATGAAGCGGATATCGAGCTTTCAAAAAAGTGTGCTGAAGCAAATATGGGTTTTATCGCCATGAAAGCACTGGCCGGAGGCCTTATTACGGATTCCGCCACAGCATTCGCCTTTTTGGCACAGTTCAAGAATATTCTGCCGATTTGGGGTATTCAGAGAGAGAGGGAACTTGACGAATTCATTTCGTATGCGAATAATCCGCCGCAGTTGACACCGGAAAGAGAGGAACTAATTCGTTCGGACAAGGAGAAAATGAATGGCAGTTTTTGTCATGGCTGCGGCTATTGCCTTCCATGCGTAAAAGGCATAAATATCCCGTTTGCAGCTCGAATGTCGCAGTTGATCAGCCGTATGCCGGCTGCAGATTTCTTAACGCCTGAATGGCAGGAATCCATGAGAAGAATAGAAGGATGCATTAACTGTGGTGTATGCAAAAAACGTTGCCCTTATGGAATGGACATTCCGAAGTTATTAAAAGAAAACTATGAAGATTACAAAACTTTCCTGCAAGAAAACTAATTGGGCGGTAAGTCTTGATAAAAGACTGACTATATGAAGTCAAGTGGTAAATGAGAAAAAAGTAGCGTAGACG
>ERZ773359.1989-NODE-1989-length-26758-cov-5.092387_pt1 | contig 26758 bp, 21 predicted proteins | sample MGYA00374955_ERZ773359 | MGnify/ENA primary metagenome ERZ773359 (study PRJEB29098, sample SAMN04486028) | biogas fermenter metagenome | study: EMG produced TPA metagenomics assembly of the Biogas fermentation microbial communities from Germany - Plant 4 DNA1...
TTCCGATCTCTGATTTTATCCTTTAGCCAAAGCCGTTCCATAACCCTGTTTATGTCGGCCAAGGAAACTTTTTCTATCTCTTCAACAGTTTCCTCGGCGGTTTTGACCCTGTTGAAGGATAACTCCGTTTTACCAAGTCGGCTCATAATACTGTTTACCGATTCTAAACCTAAATAAAGGTTGCCTTTGATCTGAGCTTTTGACTTCCGTAGTTCCTCTTCACTAATACCTTTAGTTTTCAGGATATTCATTTGTTCCAAGATACATTTTATAACTTCATTGGTTTTAGCATTGTTTGTTCCGGCATAAATGGCAAAAAGTCCTGTGTCGGCATAAGTAGAATGGTAAGAATATACTGAATAAGCTAAGCCTCTTTGCTCCCTGATTTCTTGAAAAAGCCTGGAGCTTAAACCACCGCCCAAAATATTGTTAATAATATAAAGGACAGGCATATCTTTATCGTTTTGGCCTAAACCCGGAACCCCGACTATTAAGTGCATCTGTTCAGTATCTTTGGTTACTGATCTCCTGACAACACTTCCTTCCGGTTTAGCAAATGATGTCTGGGTTTCCGGCCTTGTTAAGTTGGCAAATGCCGCTAGTTTTTCCACTATATCCTGGTGTTTTATCTTACCGGCTACCGCAATAACGATTCTATCCGGCGTATAATTGGTATGCAGATAATCTTGGATCTTTTGTCTGTCAAATTGCTTGATTGTTGTTTCATCACCGAGGATGGGCTTCCCCAGAGGATGGTCATCCCAAACATATTGGGAAAAAAGATCATGGATTAAGTCATCGGGGGTATCCTGATACATCTTGATTTCTTCTAAAACAACATTTTTTTCCTTGTCAATTTCAAGGGGATCAAAACGAGAGTTAAAGAACATGTCGCTCAATACTTCAATTGCTAAAGATATATGTTCATCAAGCACTTTGGCATAGTAGCAAGTGATTTCTTTAGTTGTAAAGGCGTTTAATTGCCCCCCTACAGACTCCAAAGATTCCGCCAGCTGGCGAGCCGAACGGGTTTCTGTGCCTTTAAAAAGCATATGTTCTATAAAATGCGAAATTCCTTCATAGCCCTGGGTTTCATAGCGAGACCCTGTTCCAACCCATATTCCGATGGCAACAGATCGTACATGGTCTATCTCTTGAGTCAGTACTCTAACTCCATTAGCAAAGGTATGTTTCTGGTACAAATATTTGCATCCTCCCAACTTTAAATTTCTACTAGCTTATTTTTGGAAAATAATCTTTAAAATTCAAAATACCCCATGGGCTGTTTTTATAATCCTGGGGAGTAACAAGCATAGCTTGTTTTATAAGTTTATCACCAATAAATATATTATAGTAACCTAGAATATCCCCGGCTTTTATTTCTCGCCGGACCTTTTGGTGAAATATAGCCTGCGCTTTAAGCATACTATTTTTCTCTTTTTCAATACATATTATAACATCCGATCCTAAAACAGCTGGAATATCCTTACCGCCATGTCGGTAAGTCGCGACCTGATCTCCTTTTTTACCAAGAGTATAAATCTCGGTATGATTGAATCCCCATTCCAAAAGCCTGTAAGCATCTCCAAAACGGTCAGGAGCATTGAGCAGTACACAAATCAATCTTCTACCTTCTTTTGTGGCTGAAGCTATAAGACATTTCCCCGCAGCATTGGTTGTCCCTGTTTTAATGCCGTCAGCCAGAGGATAACTCCATAGCAGTTTATTAGTATTTTTAACCTGTTGTGATTTATGAGGCTGCTTATATTCAATCACCCCGTATTGTTGGGCAACAATTTTGGCAAAAACAGGGTTTTTCATGGCGTATCTGGCAATAATCGCCAAATCATATGCAGTCGAATAATGGTCCTGATCCGGGAGCCCATGGGGATTCACAAAATTAGAATTAAATGCACCGAGAGATACTGCCTTAAGATTCATTAGCCGTATAAATTCTTCCATACTTCCGGCAGTCTGTTCGGCAATAGCCACACAGGCATCATTTCCGGAACGTATAAGAGCACCTTCAATTAATTCTCCTAGGGCTAATTTATTCCCTTTGCTTAAATAAATAGAGGATTCACCAACTTGGTCAGCTTTTTCACTGACAGTAGATATTTCATCAATACCGGCCAGATCCAAAGCCGTGATGGCTGTCAGAACTTTAGTTGTGCTGGCCGGCGGGCGCTTCCTATGGGCTTCTCTCTCGTATAAAACATCTCCTGTTTGAGCATCAATAAGAATCGCTGAGTGGGCTGAAACATAGGGCAAAGTCCATCTACCTGTAACCATTTTGGAGGTTTCTACCGAAACTTCATCTATTTCTTCAGCCTGGCAAGTAAAGCTAACGATAAACATAAATAGAAAGACGCTAATAATTAACCGCGTCGTATTTTTGGTCATGAAACCACCCCTTTATTTAACTCATGGGGTAGTATATCCCGAACCTTGGAATGTTATTAATTTTTCTAAGGTAATAACCATATACTGCTCATTGCTAAGACTGGATAAAATTTGGGGAAGAGCTTTAACTGTATTTTCTTTAGGATGCATTAATACAATAGCACCCTTTTTTTCCGGTTGAACTCCATATTTCTTTTGAGGATTAATAATTCTCTTAGTAATAAGCTCCGGGGTGCTGTCTGATTTCCAGTCAATAGTATCCAGAGTCCAAAGAACAGTTGTATACCCTAATTCTTCAGCGGCCAGCAAGCCGCTCTTTCCTCTTTCCCCATAGGGCGGGGCATAAAACTGGGTTTTTCTCCCTATTATATCCCAAATAATTTTCTCGGTTTTGGTGATTTCCTCTTTATTTCTGGTCACAGACAGTTGATCAGGGTGCGGATGCGAGTATCCATGGTTTTCAATTTGGTGGCCTCTTTCGGCCATAATTTTCAGCAGATCAGGGTGCTTTTGCGCCCAGCGCCCGGTTACAAAAAAAGTAACTTTGACCTGATACTCATCAAAAATTTCTAGCATAGGAGGTATATATTCTTCTCCCCAGTCCACGTTAACGGTAAAGGCCATTACCTTTTCGTTAGTCTCTACCTGTTCTAAGGGAGCCGGTAAATCCAGGCTACTGACACCTATAGGACGGTTATGCAACAATAAAAGACTGATAAAAATTAAGCTTACCATTACGGTTTTTATTTTAAATTTTGTCAATTTTAGAACAAACATCTGTTTTTCCCTCCACTACATTACTATGCTCAGGATAGAAAAGACAGACGTTTTTCTAAAACATTATTGGGTTACTTAAAAATTTCAGGATTTTTCCTTAAGATAAATTATTTATTGGCCCGTAAAGCTTCTTTACGGGAGAGATTAAGTCTACCCTGCTTATCTATACCGGTAGCTTTGACCATAATCTCATCACCAACTCTGACCACATCTTCAACTTTGGCCACCCTGCCTACATCAAGCTGGGAAATATGAACCAGCCCATCTTTGCCGGGCAAACCCAATACTCCCGGTATAACTTCCACAAAAGCACCAAAATCCATAATCCTGACAACTTTTCCTTTGTAAATTTGGCCTATCTCAACATCTTGGGTCAAGGCGCGAATTATTTCTGCCGCTTTTTCACCGGCTTCGGAATTGACGGCAGCAATAAAAACTCTTCCGTCATCTTCGATATCGATTTTGGCCCCAGTTTCTTCAACAATCTTTTTGATTATTTTGCCGCCCTGACCTATAACATCCCTAATTTTATCCGGGTGAATGGTAAAGGTAATAATCCGCGGAGCATAGGGTGAAATAGTTTGGCGCGGTTCAGGGATTACTTCCAGCATTTTACCAAGAATAAAATCTCTGCCCGCTTTAGCTTGTTTTAATGCTTGATCTAAAATCTCCCTATCCACACCTTTAATTTTTATATCCATTTGCAAGGCTGTTACTCCCTTGGCGGTACCGGCCACTTTAAAATCCATATCCCCATCATGATCTTCCAAACCCTGAATGTCAGTAAGAATGGCAATCTGACCTTCTTCTTTAATAAGTCCCATGGCAATTCCCGCCACCGGAGCCTTGATAGGAACTCCAGCATCCATTAAAGATAGGGTACTGCCACAAACTGAAGCCATGGAACTTGACCCGTTGGATTCCAATACTTCGGATACTACTCTAATGGTGTAAGGAAAATCTTCCTCACTGGGGATCACAGGCAGCAAGGCTCTTTCCGCTAAAGCTCCGTGTCCTATTTCTCTTCTGCCCGGTGCTCTCATGGGACGAACCTCTCCTACACTATAGGGCGGAAAATTGTAATGGTGCATATATCTCTTTGATTCTTCCAGACCCAAGTCGTCAATAATCTGTTCGTCACCAACCGCTCCCAGAGTGGTAACACTTAATACCTGGGTCTGACCGCGGGTAAATAAAGCGCTACCATGAGTCCGCGGCAAACGGCCAACTTCAATGCTTATCGGTCTGATCTCATCCATAGCCCGACCGTCAGGTCTAATATGCTCAACAGTAATTAAACGGCGGACAATATAATGAACCAATTTCTCTAAAACTTTAGCCACATCGTCTAATTGCTCAGGAAATTCTTCGGCAAATAACTCTAATGCTTCCTGTTTGACCTGCTCTACAGCTTCCTGTCTGGCTAATTTATCCTCAATACGAATAGCTTGATCCAATTTATCATAGGCCCAATCTTTAACCTTAGACTCAAGCTCTTCGGGAATAGGGGTTACCACAACTTCTCTTTTGGGCTTAGCCAATCCAAGCTGCAAAGCTTCCTCTTTAAACTCCTCAATAAATAAGGCAATTTTTTTAATCTCTTCATGCCCAAACATAATGGCTTCCAACATTTGTTCTTCCGGTACCTCGTTGGCCCCGGCCTCTACCATCATAACAGCATCTTTGGTTCCGGCCACGGTTAGATCCATCAGACTTAATTCTGACTGCTCTACTGTAGGGTTGATCACAAATTGGCCGTCAACCAGTCCGACAGTAACGGCAGCAATCGGGCCTTCAAAGGGTATATCTGATATAGTTAAGGCCGCGGAGGCAGCATTAATGGCTGTCACATCAGGGGCGCAATCTTGATCTACGGACATAACCATAGCCGCAACCTGCACATCATTACGAAAACCCTCAGGGAAAAGGGGCCTTATCGGCCTGTCAATTAGTCTGGCCGTTAGGGTAGCTTTCTCGCTGGGCCTTCCTTCTCGTTTAATAAAACCCCCGGGAATCCTTCCGACAGCGTAAAATCGCTCATCAAAATCTACGGTTAAAGGAAAAAAATCAATGCCTTCTCTCGGTTGAGCACTGGCTGTGGCAAAAGCCGAAACAACAGTGTCTCCATATCTGACATAAACTGCCCCTCCTGCCTGACGGCCAATCACACCTGTCTCAAATGTTAATTCTCGATTGCCAACTATTATGGTGCGTTTTAAGACTTCTTGAGTCACAACGAAACCTCCTTAAATAATAGCTACCTATTATTGCATAACTTGTAATATATTCGTCATATAATTTATTATTTCCTGCAAAGGATTAAAAAAATCCTGGGACTATATTTTTTAAACTTGCATCTTAATTTTTTGATTTTACACCGGTTCTTAAGTCGTTTTATGCAAAAAAGAGGTGCTGATAAACACCTCTTAAAATAGCAAATAGTAATTGGCTTTTTAGTGACGTAATCCTAAGTCCGTAATAATCTTACGATAACGGTTAAAATCATTCTTTTTCAAGTAATTAAGAAGAGCGCGGCGCCGGCCTACTAATTTTAAAAGGCCTCGACGCGAATGATGGTCATTTTTGTGTGTTTTAAAATGTTCAATGAGCTCGTTAATTCTAAAGGTTAAAAGAGCAATTTGCACTTCCGGTGATCCTGTATCACCTTCATGTTGTTGAAACTTAGTGATAATTTCCTTTTTTTTCTCTGGTGTAAGCATTTTTGTCTACCTCCATTTTAAAATCGCCTGCTTCCAAGAAAGACGTCGGAGTTTCGTCTAACCTAGGAGAGGTTGCTTTGGTAATTTTAACTCATTATGCCCTATTTGTAAAGCCCGATCTCTGCTATCCTGACCATAAAATAAAAATTATTGCTGGAGAACATATAAGGCTTGCTGTCTATCTTTATGCAGCTGAGAAATAATCTCCTCCGGGCCTTGAAATTTTTTTTCGGAACGCAGCTTAGATTTAATTTTGACCATAATCTTCTGGCCATATAAATCCCCTTGAAAATCAAAGAAATGAACTTCTATTGTTCTTTCACTTTCTTTTTTGAAAGTGGGTCTTAAGCCGATGTTCATCATGCCGCCATATCTTAGGCCGTTAATTTCACTTTCAACCGCATACACCCCGTTTTTGGGCACAAGTAGGTCCTCGTCCACTTCGATATTAGCTGTTGGGAAACCCAAGGTTCTACCTCTTTCATCGCCATGAATAACCCGGCCGCAAATAGAAGGAGAACGCCCCATCATTTTTGTAGCTAGATCGATCTCCCCTTCCAGTAAATATTTTCTAATTTCTGAAGAAGATATAACTTTACTTCCTAGTTTCTGAGCATGGATCACACTTACCTGAAAATCATATTTTTCGGCCAATGTTTTCAGGAGCTCAGGATCCCCTTTGCCCTGAAAGCCAAAAGAATAGTTGAATCCGACCACAACGTGAACGGCACCAATTTGGAGCAGAATGTTCTTGACGAAATCTTCAGGGGAGGTATAGGCCAACTGAACTGTGAAAGGAACTACAAAGACTTTATTTACTCCCAGCTCTTCCAATATTTTAAGCCTTTCTTCATGCTCTGTAAGAAGATTCAATTTTCTTTCAGGATAAAGAATTTTAAGCGGATGAGGATAAAACAGAAAAACCGAAAAATCCACTCCCAGCTCCTGAGCTTTTTCCAATCCGCAACGAAGTAATTTTTGATGGCCCAGGTGAACCCCGTCAAAATTACCTAAAGCAATAACTGTTGGTTCATAGTTTTTTCCAGGTTCAACATTACATATCTTCAATTTGCCCTACCTCCAATTGAGCGAAACTTCTGTCAGTTATTGGCTAATACTTTTTCCGGGTAAAGTGAATTATTATTTATAATGCCAATTCCCACGAATTTCCCTTGACAGAAAACCTGGTATATATTACCTTCCATTCTTGTCTTGTCTGCTTCTATAAAAGTATTTTTTGATACATTTTCTCTGACCAGGCCAATTCCGGTAGGAAGACCGTTTTTAAAAGCTTGCAGGCGGGTTGAAGGGATATCTAGTTGCGGCAGGGTCAATCCCCATTCGGGGCTTAACAGAAAGTTGAAATCATTTTCAGCTAAAAAACTTTCTATTTCTTCTAGAGTAAAGGCCGAGGCAAGATCGAATTTTCCGGACTTCACTCTTAGTAAAAAAGACATATGGGCTCCACAGGCTAACGCCTGTCCAATATCGTGACATAAAGATCTTATGTAAGTCCCTTTAGAACAAATTATGTCTAACATGGCTTTAGGAAAATCACCATCTTGCCACTCAAGTAGTTCGAGCTTTTCAATGGTTACCTGGCGAGTTTCCCTTTTAATTTCCAGCCCTTTTCTGGCATATTCATAAAGGTGCTTGCCGTTTTTTTTCACCGCAGAATACATGGGAGGTACTTGCTCTATCCTGCCTGTAAATTGAGGCAGAATTCTTTCCAGATCAACCCTTTTAAGGTCAGGAATTTTTCTTGTTAGTTCTACACCGTAAGAGTCTAAGGTATCAGTTGTAATCCCAAAAGTAATTTCCGCTCGGTAATGTTTCTGCTGCCCTGTATAATATTCAGCCAGCCTGGTTGCTTTTCCTAAACAAATAGGTAAAACGCCGGCCGCTCCCGGATCAAGCGTACCGATATGACCTGCTTTCTTAGCTTTTGTATTTCTCAAAATCCATCTCACAATATCAGATGAAGTCATACCGACAGGCTTTAAGACATTAATGATTCCGTTCAATATTCAAAGCCTCCTCCAAGGCCGTAATAACTTCTTTTACTGCCTCCTTAAGGGGGCGGTAGATTGTGCAGCCAGAAGCCCGGATATGCCCACCTCCACCAAATCTGGAAGCTACCCGATTAACATCCAGCCAGGAATTGGAACGAAAACTGACTTTAATTTCGTTATCTTCCAATTCTTTTATAAGTACGGCAGCTTCAACCTGCTCTATACTCCGAGCATAATTTACCAATCCTTCACTTAAATTCTCATCAGCACCTGACTCCAAAAAGTCACGCTGAGATAAAACAATAACAGCAATACTATTATTATGTAGAAGTTCCAAATTAGTCAGGGCCTTACGCAGTAGTTTAATTTGGGGAAGAGTCTTGCGTTCAAAAATAATATGATTGATGGCCGCAAGATCAATTCCTGTTTTAATCAACTGAGCAGCAATTTTAAAACTGTCCGGCGTAGTATTACTGTAACTAAATCTCCCGGTATCCGTGATTATGGCCGTATACAAATTGATAGCAATATCGTATGAGATAGCCACACCCATTTTTTTAAGGAGAAAATAAATCATCTCCCCGGTAGCCGCTGCTTTGGAGTCCACCCAGTTTATAGTCCCGAACTTGTTATTTGATACATGATGATCAATATTAATAATCTGTTTATCCTTTATAAATTCACTATTTATAGTGCCAAATGCCCTTTCAGCTTCAGCACAATCAATAAAGATCAACACCTCGGGCAGTTCCTCAGGCCATGAATTAGAAATTTTATTAACTCCCGGAAGAAATTTTAAGTTTTCCGGTATAGGCCCCGCATTATAATAGGATATTTTTTTGCCCAAACTTTCTAAAGCTAACCCTAAGGCTAACATGGACCCCAAGGAATCCCCATCTGGGGAAACATGGGAGAAAAGTGCCGCGGCTGGCACTTTCTCAAGTATTGAACTTAAAATCGTGATATGCTTACTATTTCTTTCCCTCGGCATCTTCGGGATCACCTTTCGCTCCTACTTCGCGCAGTAACTTAGAAATATGAGCACCATACTCAATAGATTGATCAAACTTGAATGTTATCTCCGGTACATGACGGAGCCTTACTATTTTCCCAATCTCAGTGCGCACATAACCGGTGGCTCTGGCCAAAACATCCATGCTGTTTTTAACCTCATCCTGGTTGCCCATAATACTGACAAATATCTTGGCATATCTTAAATCATCCGATACTTCGACATCGGTAACCGTCACAAAACCTAATCTCGGATCCTTGATATCCTCTCTGATAATCCTGGATACCTCTTGCTTAATAGATTCTGCTAGACGGAAAGCCCTATGTTTAACCATTAGGATTCCCTCCAATGCTTATATTAGAGCTCTCTTTTAACTTCCTCCAAAATGTAGGCTTCAAAAACATCGCCTTCTTTGATGTCATGAAAGTTCTTAAGCCCTATACCGCATTCATAGCCTTCTACAACTTCTTTGACATCGTCTTTGAATCGTTTCAGAGACTCTATTTCATCCTCAAAGATTACTTTGCCGTCTCTAACTATCCTAATTTTGGAAGAGCGCGTTACCTTACCTTCAGTTACATAGCTTCCGGCCACTGTGCCAATTTTAGGCACTTTGAATACCTGTCGAACTTCCGCCTTGCCCTGAGCAACTTCTTTAAAGTCCGGATCCAACAAGCCCTCCATCGCAGCTTTAATATCATCGATAGCATCATAAATTACCCGGTAAAGCCTGATACTGACCCCTTCCAATTCCGCGGTTGCTTTCGTGTTGGAATCATGTCGTACATTAAAACCAATGATAATAGCATTGGAGGCAGCGGCTAACATTACATCCGATTCACTGATAGCTCCAACACCGCCGTGAATAATATTAACTCTGACTTCTTGGGTAGACATTTTCTCCAAGGATTGCTTTATGGCTTCCACTGAACCGTGAACGTCCGCTTTAATGATAATATTTAATTCTTTTACTTCGCCTTCTTTGATTTTGTCAAAAAGGTCTTCCAGGCTAATTATTGATTTTTGTTTTATTTCTTCGGCTTTTTTCTCATCCGCCCGGGCAGAGGTTATACTGCGGGCCAGTTTTTCATCCTCAACAACATTGAAGATTTCCCCGGCAGAAGGCACTTCCGATAGTCCCTGTACTTCAACAGGCATAGACGGCCCGGCTTTCTTTACTCTGCGTCCTTTATCATCGACCATGGCCCTAATACGCCCAAAGGACTGCCCCGCGATTAGAATATCCCCTACTTTTAATGTGCCTCTGGCTACCAAGAGAGTCGCTACAGGACCCTTTCCTTTATCCAGTTTGGCCTCAATTACTGTACCTGATGCCTTTCTATTGGGGTTAGCCTTTAATTCCTTCATTTCGGCTACCAGCAGAATCATTTCCAATAGGCTGTCAATATTCTTCCTGGTTTTAGCAGACACGGGAACGGCTATAGTATCCCCGCCCCATTCTTCTACCACTAATCCGTATTCCGTCAATTCTTGCTTAACCCTATCCGGATTGGCCTCGGGCTTATCAATTTTGTTAATAGCGACAATTATCGGTACATCTGCGGCTTTAGCATGGTTAATAGCTTCCACGGTTTGAGGCATAACCCCGTCATCGGCAGCTACAACTAAAACAGCAACATCCGTAACTTGGGCTCCGCGAGCTCTCATAGCTGTAAAGGCTTCATGCCCCGGAGTATCCAAAAAAGTGATCTTCTGATTCTTTACATCTATTTGATAGGCTCCGATATGCTGGGTAATTCCTCCGGCTTCAGACGCCGTAACATTGGCGGAACGAATAGCATCGAGCAAGGATGTTTTTCCATGGTCAACATGGCCCATTACTGTTACTACCGGCGGACGAGGTTTAAGATCTTTGACGTCGTCTTCCTCTTCCTCAATAACAGTCAGTGGCTTTTCAACTTTTACTTCTACGGTCACGCCCATTTCATTGGCTACGATTGTTGCGGTATCGGAATCGATTTCTTGATTGATAGTAGCCATAACACCAAGTTTCATGAGTTCTTTAATAACTTCGCTGGCTTTTCTGCTCATGCGCATTGCCAGTTCCTGTACAGTCATACTTTCCGGTATCACTATATGCTTTGGCGTAGTATCCTTTTTCTCTTTAGTTTGGGGCCGCTCATTTTTTCTTAGGATAGCAGTAATATCTTTTTCGGCGCCACGTTTTTTGTTATAGTGAAAATCTCTGTTAGCGTGGGCTTTTTTCTTGTCGGGAGCTTGTCGTTTAACAGGTTGTTCGGCTACGGTAAGCTCAACCGATTTGCCCTCAATTCTAATCCTCTGGGTTTGAGGAGCTTTTCTATTATCCGATCCCGGCCTTCCGCCTGATGCCGGTCTTCTTCTCCCTTCAGGGTAGGGTCTTGGTCCCTGGTTGGGGAGCCTTCGTCCGTCTCCGGAAGGACGGTGTCCAACAGGACGAGTTTCCCCTTGAGCACCGGAAGCAAATGGCCTGTCCCCACTCATAGGAGATCTTGGTCCGGTCCCGTCGCCAGGTCTTGGCGGCCTGCGCATTTCCCCACGCGGCCCCTGGCCCTGTTCTGGCTGCCTCCTCATCTCACCTGGGAGCCTTTGCCCCTGGGGTGCAACTCTTTCTCGCGGAGGCCTTTGCCCTGGCATCGGCGGTTTCTGACCCTGCCCCGGTCTTCTTATTTCGCCCATGGGGTTTTGTCTCTGGGGCGCCTGTCTTGCTTGCGGTCTTTTCATTTCACCAGCTGGTTTTGGCCCCTGGCTTGACGGCATGCTTTGATCCCCCTGAACACTTGGTCCCGTGACTTTTGTTTGCGGCGCCTGCTGTTTTAAACCGGGGTCCTGCCTAACCTTTTCCTGGGAAAGCCTTGAACCTTCCGCCGGTGATTTAAGGTTTTCTGGGGGAGCCTTACTTTCTTCAGATAGCCTTTTGCTGGTTTCCCCTTTACTTTTTAAATCTTTGGTGGGGAGGTCTTTTGAAGCACTCGGTTTTCCCAATATCTGTTTTATTTTATTGGCATCTTCTACTGTTATCGCACTTAGATGATTTTTAACCTCAATACCGATGACATTTAATTTTTGAATTACATCTTTACTTGATAAATTCAATTCTTTTGCTAATTCATGAACCCGAATTGTGCTCATTTGGTCACCCCCAAAAAACGAGAATTATATATAACTCTTCAACTCCTTATTTTAATTTGGAGACCTTGATGCGTCCCCTTTCTTAAGTATTGCATCTGCAAAACCTTTATCGTCAATAAGAATTATTGATCTTGGTGACAGCCCAACAGCCGATCCTAATTCCTGTTTTGTTCCTATCTTAAGAACAGGAATATCTAGATCATGTGCCCAGGGGCTAAATTTAGTGTAAGCTCCAGGAGAATCCTCGGCTATAAGTAAGAGATATCCCTTTTTCTTTTTCAACAGCGCTTCTACTTGAGATTCCCCGGTATAAACCTTGCCCGCCCGTCTGGCAAGGCCCAGCATGGAAGTTATTTCCAGCCTCACAAAGAATTCATCCGCCTTTCCAGTTCAGCAAGCATTTCACTTGACGGTTTAAGGGCAAAGGTTTTTTCCAATTTGTTGTTTTTTATTACTTTCTTTAGACATTCTAAATCAGGACAAAGATATGCTCCACGCCCATTTTTTTTGGAAGTAGGATCGAATTCTAAAATTCCGTCAGAGGTTTTTACAATTCTTAACAGTTCCTTTTTGGGTTTTTTTTCCTGGCATCCTAGACACATACGCATCGGGATTTTACGGACCTTCATGTTTTCACCCTCATTACAAACAAGTTTCCAAAAGTCAATCAATATAATTTACATGCCACTCACTTGCTCATATTTTTCCCAACATCTATTCCTCTTGGAATTTGTTTTAAATCCTATGGTTCATCCTCATCTTCTTCCGGAGCTTGCTCATATCCTTCATCATACTGTTCATATTCGCTTTCCGGATTATCGTACTCAGAGTATTCTTCATATTCCTCCGGTGAATACTCATCGTATTGCTCGCTGTTTTCATCTGGGTACTCATCATAATTCTCATCTGCATACTCTTCGTAGTTCTCATCTGCGTATTCATCGTAATTTTCATCTGTGTATTCTACGTAGTCCTCTTCAGCATACTCTTCACTGTCATATTCTCTATCATCATAAGCCTGATCGTAGCCTTCTTCTTCATAATATTCGTCATAACCTTCATCATAACCTTCGTCATAGCTCTCTTCATAACCTTCTTGGTCATAATCCTCATAAGTATCGTCATAATCTGAATATTCCCCGTCGTAATATTCGGAGTCATAATATTCATTATATTGATCATCGGCAGCAAAGGATTCTGTCGGAATTAAATTCTGAGCAATAGCTTGAGATTCACTTTTAATATCTATCTTCCAACCTGTAAGTTTCGCCGCCAATCTGGCATTTTGACCCTCTTTGCCAATTGCCAGGGATAGTTGATAGTCGGGAACAACTACTAAAGTCACTCTATCTTCATGTTTGGGATAAACCCCCAGAACTTTGGCCGGGGATAAAGCATTGGAAACAAATTCCACCGGATCCTCAGACCAGTTAATAATATCCATCTTTTCCCCTTTAAGCTCGTTAACGATATTCTGCACGCGAATTCCTTTGGGACCTACACAAGCACCAACCGGATCAACATTTTTATCCCTGGAATAAACGGCAATTTTTGATCTGGCACCGGCTTCCCGAGCTACAGCTTTGATTTCTACAATACCATCATGGATTTCAGGCACTTCCAATTCGAATAAACGTTTAATAAGCCCCGGATGGGTACGAGAAAGAAGGATCTGCGGACCTTTGGTTGTTTTTTTCACTTCAACCACATAAGTCTTTAAACGTTCATGGGCTTGGTAAGTTTCACCCGGAATCTGTTCAGAACCGGGTAAAAGGGCTTCAATTTTTCCAAGGTCAATAATCACATTGCGTTGTTCATATCTCTGCACAATACCGGTGACAATATCCCCTTCCCGGTTTATAAACTCATCATATATAAGTCCGCGTTCTGCTTCGCGGATCCTCTGGACAACAACCTGTTTTGCCGTTTGGGCTGCAATTCTTCCGAATTCACTTGGAGTAACCTCAAACTCTACAATATCTCCCATTTCATAATTGGGATTAATTTCCTTGGCTTCTTCCAATGAAACCTGCAAACGCGAATCCTCAACATTTTCCGTAACGGTTTTGCGAGCATATACTTTAATTTCACCGGTAAGTCGGTCTATATGAATTCTTACATTTTGTAAAGAAGAGAAATTCTTTTTATAAGCGGAAATCAAGGCTGCTTCAATCGTTTCGAATAGAATTTCGGCAGAAATACCCTTTTCCTTTTCCAGTTCGTGAATAGCTTCAATGAACTCCATGTTCATTTTCTCGTAATCCCCCTCGCTTATTAAAATTCAAAAGTAATATGAGCTCTATCTACGAGGTCAAATGGAATAAGTATCTGTTGGTCCTCATATTCCAAAAAGACGTTATCGTTTTCCAGACCCTTGAGATAGCCGGTAAAACAGGAATAACCTTGAAATGGTTCGGTTGTGTAAACGCTAACCATTTCCCCTTTATACTTTTCATAATCCTCTCTTTTGCGTAGCGGACGTTCTATACCAGGGGACGAAACCTCAAGCATATAGGCCTGAGGAATCGGATTATCACGGTCAAGTATTTCGCCTATCTTTTGACTGGCTTCCGCACAATCGTCAATATCCACCCCGCCATCTTTATCAATAAAGAACCTTAAATACCAGTGAGCACCTTCCTTAACATATTCTGCGTCTATCAGTTCCAGACCAAGCTCTGAAATTTTGGGTTCAACCAATTGCCTGACTTTGTTAAGAACAGACTTACTCATTTGTTTACCCCTCTGATATATATTTTCTCTTATTTACCTTCTACAAATTAAAGAGTGGGTAACCCCACTCCTAAAAGAAGTTTCGCTCCAAATAAATTCCTCTTCCAATATATCATAAACTTATCCGCTCTGCAATATTCATCTGAATTAAAAGAAATTCATGAGAATTAAAACAAACTCATCTGATTTTTAGAAGGAAGCCCTTCCAGGCAACCGTGAGCTTCAAGAACTTCAATTACTGTTTTACTGAGTTTAGCCCGAAGTTGGAGGTCTTCCACCGATTTCAAATTTCCTGAATCTCTAAGCTTAACCAAACTGTCAGCTGCCGACTTACCCAGCCCTTGTAGCGAAGAAAAGGGAGGCAGAAGTCCCTGAGGAGTTATTAAAAAACGAGAAGCATCAGACCCCCATAAGTCTACCCGACGCAATTTAATCCCACGGCAATACATTTCATTAGCCACTTCCAGAATAGTGAGTAAGTTTTTTTCCTTGGCACTGGCATTATTACCTTTGGCCTCTATTTCTTTTATCGCTTGCCGGCACTTGGCCGGTCCCGGACATATTAAATCAGCATCAAATTCATCAGCTCTGACAGTAAAGTAAGTAGCATAATATGCCTCCGGATAGTTGACTTTAAACCAAGCTATACGGAAAGCCATCATCACATAAGCGACGGCGTGCGCTTTGGGAAACAGGTAACTGATCTTCTGGCAGGAATCAATATACCACTCAGGTACATCATGATCCTTCATAATTTTAATATCCTCTTCTTTAAGCCCTTTTCCCTTCCTAACATTTTCCATGATTTTAAAAGCATGGCTGGACTCAAGGCCTTGTTGAATCAGATAAATCATTATGTCATCCCGACAGGCGATGATCTGGGAAATATCAGCCGTATTGCTTAGAATCAAATCTTGGGCATTGCCCAACCACACATTAGTACCGTGAGATAGACCGGAAATACGTACCAAATGGGAAAAGGACTTAGGCTTAATGTCTTCCAGCATTTGTCTTACAAATTTGGTGCCAAATTCCGGAATGCCCAAGGTCCCGGTCTTAGAGCCAATTTGTTCCGGGGTAACTCCCAAGGCTTCTGTACTGGAAAAAAGGGATAAGGTTTTTTTATCGTCCAACGGAATTTTTCTGGCATCTACACCGGTTAAATCTTCCAACATTTTAATCGACGTGGGATCGTCATGTCCTAGAATGTCTAATTTAACCAGGCATTCGGAAATAGAATGATAATCAAAATGAGTGGTAATAACCTCGGATGAGGTGTCATTAGCCGGCCGCTGCAAAGGGGTAAAATCAAAAACACCGCATTCTTTAGGTATAACTATAAGGCCCCCGGGATGCTGCCCGGTTGTTCTTTTAACTCCGGCACAGCCCTTAACCAGTCTGTTTAATTCCGTTTGATTATACCTGATATTTCTTTCTTCTAAATAATTCTTGACAAAACCATAAGCAGTTTTTTCGGCCACGGTGGAAATTGTACCTGCCCGGAAAACGTTTTCCTTGCCAAATATCTCTTCCGTGTATTTATGGGCTCTAAGCTGATATTCACCGGAAAAATTAAGATCTATATCGGGAACTTTATCTCCTTTAAAACCCAGAAAAGTTTCAAAATAAATGTCATGGCCGTCTTTATCCAGTTCCTGGCCACACTGCGGACAGCATTTATCCGGCAAGTCCACTCCCGAACCAACTGAACCATCTAAGATAAACTCTGAATAGTGGCACTCTTTATTGGAACAACGGTAATGGGGAGGAAGAGGATTGACTTCGGTGATGTTGGTGAGGGTTGCTACCAAAGAGGAACCGACCGAACCTCTGGAACCTACCAAGTAGCCGTCTTCATTAGACTTTTTAACCAGCAAATGAGCAATGTAGTACAAAACAGCAAAACCATTGCCGATTATGGAATCCAACTCTTTATCAATAACCTTCTGAACAACATCCGGCAGAGGATTGCCATACAGTTCATAGGCCTTGCTTAAAGTCATTTCCCTAATGATCTCGGCAGCTCCTTCAATCTTAGGCTCGTGCAAACTATCGGGAAATGGTTTAAGCTTTTCAACCTGTTCAGCGATTTTTCGTGGAATCCGGACAACCACTTCCAGGGCCTCCTGTTCACCCAAATAAGCAAATTCCTCCAGCATTTCTTCCGTTGTCCTGAAATACAAAGGAGCTTGCTCATCAGCATCGCTGAATCCTTTACCTGCCATTAAAATTCGCCTGTATACCTCATCTTCCCTATTTAAAAAGTGAACGTCACAAGTGGCTGCTACTGGAATTCCTAGTTCTTTACCCAACTTATAAATGTTTATATTCAATTCTTGCAAATCTTGCACACTGTCTACTTCGCCTTGTTGTATGAGGAACATATTGTTGCCTGTCGGCTGAATTTCCAAATAATCATAATAGGATGCTATCTTGCGGATCTCATGAGGCTCCGCTTTCCTTAGCATGGCCCTTATCAGTTCACCCGCTTCGCAAGCTGAACCAACAATAAGCCCCTCCCGATGTTTATCAAGCAGGGAACGAGGAATCCTTGGACGCCGGTAAAAATATTCTAAGTGCGAGTAAGTAACCAGCTTATATAAATTTTTAAGTCCCTTCTGATTTTTAGCCAGAAGAATAATATGATAATACCCGCTTTTTTTTAGATTTTTGTCTTCCCTATCCGAATCATCAATTAAATAGCCTTCCAGGCCATAGATTACTTTAATACCGAATTTTTGAGCGGCAGCGGCAGCCTCGGGGAAGGCCTGGACCACACCGTGATCTGTTATAGCGATGGCCTCATGCCCCCACTCGGCTGCACACTGAATAAGGCTGGTAGTAGAAGACACGGCATCCATTTCCGACATCTTAGTATGCAGATGAAGTTCAACTCTCTTCTCTTCTGCTCTATCCATCCTAACCTGCCGAGGAACGGTCACGATATCCCGAGCCATAAGCGTCAATTCCATGGTATAACGGTCGAATTGTACCGGTCCCCGCACTTTTAGCCAATCCCCCGGCTTCAGGTTAACTGGATCCTTTCCTTCATCCAAAAAAACTTTGCAGCTTATCGAATTTGTCTTATCCGTTAGGCCAAATGTAAGAAGCTGGCGGCCGCTTTTCAGCTGACGAGTTTCTGCTTCACAAACTTCTCCCTGAACAATAACCTGTCTTTCTTCTTCAGTTATGTTTTTAATTTCACATATCGTCCCTTGGAAATCCTTCCCAAGTAGTATAGTACTTGACTTTTTTTCTTTTTGCTGAGAAGAAGTAGAGGTTATAATTTCCTGCAAATATTTTTGTTCCTCCAGCTCAGGATCAAAACAAGACTCCTCTTGGGCTAGCTCATCTATTTCCCAAAACATTTTTACCTGTAAAGCGAATTTTTGCCAAAAGTAATTCTCAATATTTTCTTGCTTTAAACGGCAGTACTCCCTAGCCATAATATTAGGAACAAACAGCGTAAGCTTATTATCTTCAACTTCATACTTAAGACCGGCCTGAAGCCATCCCTTTAAAGAAGGTATTCTCTCTCCAATATCTTGAACAATTTGCGGCCAGAAATCGGAACAAACTTTTTCCAGAGTATAGTTGTTCAAATAAGTGATTTTGATTTCAACTTTTATCTTGGAATTTAATATTGTCTCAAGTGCATCGGCCAAGGTGCCTAAAATTCTATCATCAACCGGTTCCGATAAAGAAAGGTGGAGTATCCATCTCCTTTCTTCAGGGAGAACCTCCACCCTGTCTAAAAATATTTTTTCCAGGAAAGGACTTAAGCTTGCTCTTGCTTCGCTGGAAAGCTGTTTAAAAACAGGCACTTCTTCCAATCTGACATTACTGCTAATCACTTTGCTCCTCCGCCTAGACTTTCATTTATTTTCTTGTTATAAATTTTTATTGATTTAAGGAAGAATCAATAATGCTTTTTATCAGAGAGCTAATTTGGTCCACTTCCACCAATTCAACTGTGCCGGTCTTGCGGTGAAACAATTCTACTTTTCCTTGAGCCAAGGCCTTAGCCCCTATGGTTACCCGCAAAGGATAACCTACTAGATCGGCATCTTTAAACTTTACTCCCGGACGTTCATCCCTGTCATCATAAACCGTTTCCACCCCGGCGTCTTTTAATTCCTGATATAGCTGTTCAGCAGTAGTCACAACTTGCTCATCTTTTAGGGAAACCGGGACGATTATGCAATGGTATGGAGCAATGGCCATAGGCCAGATAATACCGTTTTCATCATAATTTTGTTCTATAGCGGCAGCCATGGTCCTGCTGACTCCAATGCCATAACAACCCATATAACAAACTTGTTCTTTACCTTTTTCGTCCAAAAATGTAGCTTTAAGGGCTTCACTATATTTCGTACCAAGGTTGAATACCTGTCCAACCTCTATTCCTCGAGCTTCTTGCATTTTGGCCCCACACCGAGGACAGGGGTCATTAGGGGTAACCAGGCGCAGATCATGAACTGCTTGTGGCACAAAATCCCGGCCACATCGCACATTGACCAGATGATAGTCTTTTTCATTAGCGCCACAAACAGCAGCCCCCATTTCCGGAATTTCCAGGTCTGCCGCAATTAAAATGTCAGCGGGGATTCCTACCGGACCTACAAACCCGGGCTCGCAGTTCAGAAGTTCTTCTACCTCCTCGGCAGTGGCCATCCTTAGATTGATAAAGGGTCCCAAAGCATTATTAACTTTGATTTCATTTACTTCTCGATCTCCCCTGACAAGAATAAGAAGGTACTTGTCGTCTCCTTTGTACATCAAAGTCTTAATTAACAAAGACTTCTTGACCTTGAGAAAATCCGCCACCTGTTCTATTGTTTTGCATTCCGGGGTATAAACTTTGTTATCATCTTCAGGCTGACATTTTATTTCTCCTTCAGCTCGAACAGGACGGGGCAGGCATTCCGCCTTCTCGACATTGGCTGCATAACTGCATTCCGAACAGAAAACGACTTCAGCTTCGCCGGACTCAGCCAGTACCATAAATTCATGTGTCCCTCCGCTACCGCCAATGGCCCCGGCATCTGCTTCCACCGCCCTAAAGTTAAGCCCACAGCGAGTAAAAATACGTTCGTAAGCCTCGTACATTTTTTGATAACTTTTTTGACAACTTTCCGGGTCCCGGTCAAAAGAATACAAATCTTTCATAATAAACTCCCGTCCCCGCATTAAACCAAATCTGGGCCTACGCTCATCACGATATTTGTTCTGAATTTGATAAAGCAAAAGGGGAAGTTGCTTATAAGAACGCACCTCGGCCCTAACTAAATCAGTAATTAATTCTTCATGGGTAGGCCCCAAGCAAAATTCCCTATCATGTCGATCCTTAAGCCTGAACATTTCGGGCCCGTATAGGTTCCAGCGGCCGGTTTCCTTCCAAATTTCCGCCGGTTGGATAATGGGCATCATTAGCTCCTGACCGCCACTGGCGTCCATTTCCTCTCGGATAATTTGCTCAATTTTTCTGATTACTCTCCAACCTAGAGGAAGATATGTATAAATACCGCCGGCCACTTTACGGATAAATCCGGCCCTAAGCATTAGCTGGTGGCTTACGACCTCCGCTTCGGCAGGTACTTCCCGTAAAGTTGGATTAAGCAGTTCACTGACCTTCATATTTATATTCATCCTTTCCTTGCTTGTCCATATTATTTATCTTACCATTCTTATCCACTGACTGCCAAGTTTGGCTATGATTCCTAAGATTGCTTTTGGAGGTAGGCTTCAATCCTGGCTATCAATTCCGGAAGCAAATCTTTTTCCGGCACTCTGGCCATAATTTCTCCCTTTTGAAAGATTAAGCCTTTTCCTTTACCACCGGCAATACCAAAGTCCGCTTCCTTTGCTTCTCCCGGCCCGTTTACCTCACAGCCCATAACCGCAATGGAAAGGCCCTCGGAAGGATAAGGCATGGTTAGCAAACGTTCCTCCACTTGTTGAGCCAACCTGGCCAAATCTATCCGCGTACGGCCGCAAGTCGGGCAACTTATAAGCTCAAACCCACCTTTTTTCAGTCCCAGAACTCTAAGAATTTCTTTGGCTACGGGAATCTCGGCTACTGGATCGCCGGTTAAAGATACTCTTATGGTATCTCCGATTCCTTCAGCCAACAAACAACCAATCCCCACCGCCGATTTAACCACCCCGGAGGAAATGGTTCCCGCTTCTGTTACGCCAAGATGGAGAGGATAATCAACCAGCTCAGAAATACGACGGTAGGCCTCAATCATTAAGGGTACCTTGGAAGCTTTTAAAGATATTTTTATATTGCCATAGCCCTCATCTTCCAAAATCTTAATATGCCGCAAAGCACTTTCCACCAATCCTTGAGCAGTGGGCCCTTGATATTTTTGTAATATATCTTTTTCCAACGAACCCGCATTAACTCCAATGCGGATTGGAATATTCTTTTCTTGGACCGCTCGTATTACTTCTTTAACCTTCCATTTTTCACCTATATTGCCCGGATTAATCCTTAAACCTTGGACTCCATTTTCCACGGCTTGCAAGGCTAATTTGTAGTCAAAGTGGATGTCAGCCACAATCGGTACAGGACTCTGTCTACAGATATCTCGTAGAGCCTCGGCCGCCTGTCTATCGGGTACCGCAACCCTTACCACTTCACACCCCGCTATTTTTAAACGTTTTATTTGCTCCAGAGTAGCAGCCGAATCCCTTGTATCGGTATTGGTCATAGACTGGATAACAATAGGGTGCCCGCCACCTATGGGAACTGATCCTATTCTGACTTCTCTGGTCGGCCTGCGGTTCAAGTCTATATCCTCCTTAATAACTTAATTTACTTCATGATAAGATTAACAATATCCTTATAAGTGACGGCAATCATAAGTGCCATGAGCAAGGCAAACCCTGTTAGCTGGATCCATCCTTTTTTTTCAGGATTCATAGGCCGCCTTCTTATTCCTTCGTAGGTCAGTACTGCCAACTGCCCCCCGTCCAAAGCCGGAATGGGCAAAAGATTAAGAATCCCAAACTGAATACTGAGGATACCTGTAAGACTTAAAAGATTAGACAAGCCTTGCCTGGCTCCTTCACCAATAACCTGAACAACCGCCACCGGACCGGACAGATCAACCGGCATTTTGCCAGTAATCATCTGTATTATATAAACTAAAACTAAACGGGTAAATTCTACCGTTTGCTGCAAACCGTATTGAGCTGACTTAAGTACGGATACTCTTTGATTATAAACTTGCGGCGTAATTCCAATCAGTCCTCTTCCAGACTGCTCATCGTATTCCGGGGTAATGTCCACAGTTATAATCTGTTTGGTGTTTGCTTTCTCCACCCGGAAAGTGATTTTTTGATTAGGCTTGGAGTGAATTTGTTCAGTAACGGCCACCCAATCAGGGGTCTGCACTTCATTAACCGCCAAGATCCGGTCCCCCGCTTCCAATCCTGCTTGCGCCGCCGGCTTATCCGGTATGATATTACCGATTACATTTTCATTGGTAGCCGTAGGCACCCCAAACCAAGCGAATAAAACAACAAACAAAAGGGCACCGAGTACGAAATTCATAGTCGGCCCGGCAGCGATAACCAGCATCCTCTTCCAAATAGGTTTGCTTTCAAAACATTTGCTGCGCAATTCTTCCCTTTCTGCAGGATCATATTCCTCCAGTTCTTCCACACTCAGAAAGCGACAAAATCCCCCTAAAGGAAAAATTCTTATGGAATAAAGAGTTTCCTTGCCCTGGATACCTATAAGCTTTGGGCCTATACCGAAAGCAAATTCCAAGACTTTCATGCCGGATTTTCTGGCCACAATGAAATGTCCCCATTCATGAATGAAAACCATTAGTCCAAATACTATAATGACTGCAATTGCTGTAGTCAAACGCTCCACCTCACAACCGTTCTTACAATCCTTTTTTGGTAGCCAAAAGCGGCTACTTTTTTTGAGATATTAACTCCTCTGCATACTCCCGGGCCCAGGCATCTGCTGCCAAGATGGTCTTAAGATTATCAGCTTTTTCAGATTTATGGTCCCTACAAGTTCGCTCTGTTATTTCCAATATCTCATGGTATTTTATGCGGCTATGGAGAAAAGCATGTACACATATTTCATTAGCGGCATTCATAACCGCGGGCAAGGTTCCGCCTTGTTGTCCGCATTCATAGGCCAATTTTAAAGCCGGAAAGGTTTCCAAATCAGGTTTTTCAAAGGATAAAGTTTTTCCTGCCAGGGAAAACTCGTTAAAACTGGCATCCCAGCGGTCAGGATAACTTAGGGCATACTGAATGGGTAGTCTCATATCCGGCATTCCCAGCTGAGCAATAATGGAGCCATCCTGATATTCGACCATAGAATGTACTATACTTTGTGGGTGGACTAAAACCTCAATTCTATCATATGCAACCCCGAAAAGGAAATGGGCTTCGATAACCTCCAGACCTTTATTCATCATGGTCGCCGAGTCAATGGTGATCTTCGACCCCATATTCCAGTTGGGATGCCTTAAAGCCATAGCGGGAGTGACAGTTGTTAATTGTTCTTTTTTCCAGCCTCTGAAAGGTCCCCCGGATGCCGTAAGAATAATCTTAAATTCTGACTCCCGATTTCTGACTCCTAACTCCCTATTCCTACGTTCCAGGCATTGGAAGACGGCGGAGTGTTCACTGTCAACCGGAATAATTGAGCACCCCTTTTTAGCCGCCAGATTCATTACCAATTCCCCGGCAGCCACCAGCGTTTCCTTATTGGCCAGGGCAATATTTTTTCCGGCTTCCAAGGCGGCTAAAGTAGGCTCAAGCCCAATACTGCCGCTTACGGCTGTCACCACTATATCTATTGGTTCATAAGCAGCGGCAGCAATCATACCGTCTAAACCGGCAAGTACTTTCACCGGCAGATCCTTGACCCTAATCCTTAATTCCCGAGCAGCTTTTTCGTCCATCATCACAACCAATTCAGGCTTGAATTCTCTTGTTTGCTCTTCAAGGAGATCAACTCGAGTATTAGCAGTTAAAGCATATATTTTAATCTTTTGTTCTGCCGATCTTACCACTTCTAAGGTCTGGGTGCCAATAGATCCGGTAGAACCCAAAAGCGATATTTTCTTCAAGGTTAAAACTCCTATGCACTTTAATGTTTATATTATGCTCTATTTATGCTCTATGGAAAAATCCTGCCTTCCGCATTGATTCATATACTATGATTGCCGTCGGCCCCAAAATCAGCCCCCATGCTCCGAATAAAGACAGACCGGCATACATAGACACTAAGGTCGGTAGGGGGTGAATTCCGATATTATCAGCTAATATTTTAGGCTCTACAATCCTGCGGACTACGGTTGTCACGGCATAAATCAGCAGAATTTTAATAGCCGGAACAACAGCGCCGGTAAAAAACAATACCAGCCCCCAGGGAATAAAAATAATTGCCGGACCGACGATTGGTACCAAGTCCAAAAATCCGGTTAATATTCCTATGGTAAAGGCATACTCATTGCCAATAAGCAGCAGACCCACCGTGGTTATCAGCATGGTTAAAGCAACAAGTAAAATTTGAGCCCGGATAAATCCAACCATAGCCTTTCCCAGATCAGATGCCACCATTTTAGTTTTTAGGACATGTTTGCCTTTGAATTTTTGGAGAAACCATTTTTGCACTGCCGGGTAATTCATGCTGGTTAATAAAGTGGCGATAGCTGTGATCACGATTACCGTCACTACTCCCGGTAAAGCCCCCAAAAAGGCCAGCAGTCCCCTACTTATGTTTTTAAGAATAAACTGGGAAGTGGTGATAATCTCCTGAGTTGAAGATTGAAGTGATTCTTGAATTTGGGGATTTAATTCCAAATACTTTTGAATTATACCTACTTTCTCAGTTAGGAGAGTGATTGTCTGGTTATAGATAGTGGGCAAGGTTGTGCCCAAGGCCGCAAGCTCCTTATAGAGTCTAAGGCCAATTAAGGTTAAACAGAAAAGAAGTAATAAGACAATAATTGTTATAACCAATATCGTGGCCAAAGCTCTTTTAATTCTGAGCAATTTTATTGTGCTTAGCACTAAAGGTTCTATAAGAAAGGCCAGAATAAAAGCTAGGATAAAAGGCAAAAAGGCCGAAATCAACTTCCCTAAAACGACGGCAAATACCGGCAAAAATTCCTCAACGGTATAAGTAAAAAGCTTTAAAGCCACAAGAATTGTTAAAACAATAAGCAAGCGGTTGATATTGGTTTTTAAGGTGGATTTATTATCCGTCACTTATCATCCCGCCATTCCTAATAACAAAAATACATATACGATCGGTATTGCAAACAACAAGCTATCAAAGCGGTCCAGGATCCCCCCATGCCCTGGTATAATGGCACCGGAGTCTTTGAGACTTGCTGTCCTTTTCAAGGCCGATTCAAAAAGATCCCCAACTTGAGATACTATACTGGCCAGAAGAGATAACAGTAGCACAGCATAAAGATTACCCAGCCTTGTGAGGTACCAAAATATCAAACCGAAACAACAAGCCGCAACCAGGCCGCCAATAGCGCCCTCAATTGATTTATTAGGGCTTACTTTGGGAGCCAGTTTGCTTTCACCAAAGGCACTGCCGATAAAATAGGCTCCCGAATCCGTAATCCAAACTAAAATGAAAACAAAAAAGCACCAAGCCTTTCCATCGGGCAAATCTCGTAGAAAAAATAGAATTGTGAACAAGCCGACCGGATAAAAAATACTAAGAAAACTATAGGCAGCATCAGTAAAGGACACTGTTGGATAATTAAGACCATAATTTCCAAAAGAAATAACAAACCAGATAACGGCAAGAGGTAGAAACCACTCCGTCCGCTGCAACAGGAATATTACCAGCCATAGAATACAGAATAAAGCCGTTAGTTTAGGGCGGATATTAAACCCGGCCTTTTGTCCCAAGTTCAGGAACTCCCGCAAGCCTAACAAGGCCAGAACTACTATAAGCGAAGCTAAGTACCACCCACCATGCCAGGTCAGCAGTAATAATATGGGTATTCCAATAAGGGCACTAAGTACTCTCTTTACCATTTCAATTATTCCTCAACCTTCTTAATTCCACCGAATCTCCGTTCCCTGTTTTGAAAAATCCTGATGGCTTCCAACAATGACTTTTCATTAAAATCCGGCCATAATTCTTTAACCACAACTATTTCAGAATAAGCAACCTGCCATAGTAAAAAGTTGCTCAACCTCATTTCCCCGGAAGTTCTGACAAGCAATTCCGGTTCCGGACAACCCCTTGTATATAAATATTGTTCGAAAAGGTCTTCTGTAATGTCTTCACAATTGATAGAGCCTTGTAAAACATCCCGGGCAATTTTTTGGACCGCTTGCGTAATTTCCGCTCTGCTTCCATAATTCAAAGCCACATTAAGAACAAGGCCCTTGTTGTCTTTTGTTCTTTCGCAAGCTATAACATAGGCTGCCCGCACATCCTCAGGTATATTTGTCATATCCCCGAGTACTTGAATTTTAACATTATTGGCGTGAAGCTCATCGAGTTCTTTGATCACATATTCTTTTAATAAAGACATTAGGATACCTATTTCCGAACGGGGTCTTTTCCAATTCTCAGTAGAAAAGGCATATACCGTTAAATACTGAATTCCAAGGCTATCACTAAGACGTACAATATTTCGCAAAGCTTCAACACCGGCCCGGTGACCCATACTACGAGGCATTCCTCTCTTCTGAGCCCATCGTCCGTTTCCATCCATAATAACAGCCAGATGTTTAGGGATTCTTGTCATATCCAGACCCTTATATTTAACTTTCTTGTTTTTATTTCTCCAGATATTCACCAAATACACCCCGGATTCCGTCTTCCTCTTGCTGTTAAAAAAACCCCTATTGCAGGGGGTAGGGTATTAGTATTTCTGATATTTATCATGCAATAAAACGAATACTAACTTTCCCTCTTTACGGTTAACTCTGACAACCCTTAAATCACCGCA
>ERZ773359.1990-NODE-1990-length-26746-cov-8.158893_pt1 | contig 26746 bp, 26 predicted proteins | sample MGYA00374955_ERZ773359 | MGnify/ENA primary metagenome ERZ773359 (study PRJEB29098, sample SAMN04486028) | biogas fermenter metagenome | study: EMG produced TPA metagenomics assembly of the Biogas fermentation microbial communities from Germany - Plant 4 DNA1...
AGGGAGATTTACCAAGCAGGCAGAGGGATGGGAACCAGGCCATAAGCCCCTCCGGTAAGACGGTTAGCAAGGGGACCTGAATGAAGGCCGGCATCCCGGACAGGGGAAATGTACTCAATTGCCATGTCCCGTTGATTGCAGTACTTGAGATCTCTTCGGCAGCTACCGGTGCATAGAATGCAAGGGTTGATACCAAATAGGACCGGGCTATAATAATAACCATGGTCGTTGCCACATGGAGGATCAACAGGGTTATCCACCAAAAGCCTATTTGCAGGTTTAGCCGATTGATGGCTATTACCAGTAAACCACATCCTATGATGAAGTTACTGCTGCCTGTAAAGGGTATAAAGCCACCGGTTATAAGCTGTGCCTTTAATGTGTGGGGCTGTATGAAAAGGTGTTCTAACTGGCCACGGCCTATGATCCGGCTGATGTGGATGTTGTTGCTGGATCCAAAGAGTATGAATACACCCGTTGTCAGTGTTGAATATGCCATCATAAACAGAACCTCATCTACGCTCATGTTGCCAATACCACCAAAGCGAAGGGCTATAAGATATACGCTGGATACTACGGAAAGATTGGAGACGGTGTCGGCGGTTATGGCTGCCAGGGCAAACTTTGTATCCCTGAGTAACCACATCAAATCCATCTTTGCCGAGATATAAAACAGGTCCAATACTCGTTTTAACCTATATATAATTTTAGCCACCATAGCTGACCATCCCCTCCTGTGATTTTTTGAATACCAGCAATGCAAAAGGCCATAGGATCAGGTTCCAGAAAATCTGTACCTTCAGGATGCTTAAGGGATCCGAGGCACCTACAAAGATTGACAGGGGGGCACCACCCAGGCTGGCAAAGGGCTGGTATTTAACTATCCTGTCAAATCCCAGGGGCATCAGGCTGACAGGTATTATTGTCCCGGACAGCAGGGCAACGATGGCTGCCCTTATGCGACTTATCAGCCAACTCGTATTTCTAAGCTTGATTGACAGGCAGGCAAATAGAATATCGATGGCAAAACCCAGGCTGATGCATAGGAACAGGCTGACAAAAAACCATAAGGATGCAGGCCTGAGGTTTACGCCCACAAGGGGCGCTACTATAGCCATGGGTAGTGAGAACAAGAATAACATGGGTATCCATCCACCTACGGTCTGTGAGATGAGCTGGCCTATAATCGAGAGGGGGCGGCCATAGAGCCTCATAAGAACTCCTTCGCTAAGCCATCCCGACGCCGGGGTATTTACGACCATCATGTCGGAGAGTAGGGAACTGACATATGCATATGAGAGCATTTGTTGCATACTCATTCCTACATCCACCCCCGATAACATGACTACTTTCCACAGAAAGACCAGGGGAACCAAGGTGAATATTTTAATAATAACATCAGGCAGGAGATAGATTACTCCGCCGTTTGTCTTTTCAAAATGAACCATTTGAGCTGTTTTTATATATTTAATCATGTGTTATGCACTCCTTAATCGTTGAGATTTGGGTATAAAAATACCCAGGCTTCCGTTTGAATGCCTGGGTTACCAACACATGATTAATATACCTGTTTGACTAGGCAGGGTATATGCGTGGCAAGAGGCACTCAATACGGTAAAAATGGACACAGCTATCCCGTAGCAGAGCAAAACCGGCACAGATGACGGGTAAAAGCTCAGACTTCAGCCATGATCCTGATCTTCTGTTGTTGCGTATATAGCCTTTAATGAGTGCACATTCCGTATATAAACCACCGCCACGAACAAAAGATATATCCATACCTCTCACCACCTTTCCTATAGATGAAATAATTATATAACTATGTTAGAATGATGTCAATCATAGTTTATCCATATTTTGTACTACTGACTCTATCTCTGTTAATAATATGCTTGACAGGGAAGAAGGGGAATGGTAATATAAAATTAACAAAATATTAATAGATTTTGACACATATATTACATCCTACTTGTTTTACTTGAACCATATATAATAGAATATACTTTGATTTAGTATATATTATCTGGCGAGGCGACTCGCCTTAGCCAATTGGAATAGTTTATTTGAATATTAACAAGACCACAGATAATCAGCTTACTTTTTACTACACATACCAGCAAATAATGGATTAGGAAATCATAGGTTACAACTAATGTCCACTTACATGTCATTTGACCAAATTTTTTTGCTTTTACACTTATACTACCGGGGATCGTCCTAACTTTCTACATTATAATCGACTGCATCGTTTTTATAGTTAACTGCACATTTATAGAAACTGTAATACCCAAGCCTTACTCTCCCGACTGCTATAGTCGGTAAGTGGGGTAGAATCGATATCTAAAATTGCAATGCGGTTTATTACGGGATAAATCTCTTTTACTGTCTAAAAAATCAAGTTGTAAGGGGATTTGCTCTATGATCGAAAGTAACACTTCCTAAACCTCAAAACGCCATCAATAACAACATTTCCAATTTTTCTGGAATCAATCACTAAATAAATCACCGTTAATTTAAGATTCTCTGTCAACCAATCATAACCATAAAATAAACCAAATAAGGAGGGTAGAACCAGATAACTCATTTACAACCTATGAAAAGGAGAATAGCGAGGTGGAATAATTATGAAGTATGATTTACTTATTAGAAATGGCCATGTGATTGATCCCGGAAATGAAATAAACGGTAAAATGGATGTTGCGATTAAAGACGGCAAAATTGCCTCTGTTGCACCTGAAATTAGCAGTGAACTGGCAAAAGAAGCTGTCGATGCCAAAGGGTATTATGTTGTACCCGGACTTGTGGACATACACACCCATGTATATCCTCTCTTCCCATATCAGGGACTCCCCAACATTAATGCAGACGATCATCTCCTTAAGGGCGGTTGCACAACTACGGTAGATGCAGGTTCCGTAGGTTGGCGCGATTTCCTCTATTTCAAAGAACACGTAATTGACAAATCGGTATGTCGTGTACTCGCATATTTGAATATTGCTGCCCAGGGCATGGTAGATTTGCGATCGGAACAGTATGTCAAAAACATGCATCCTCAGGTTGTGGCATCTGTTATCAAGGCATTTCCTGAAGATCTGGTCGGAGTTAAGTCAGCCCACTACCGTCCCGGAGGCAGGCCGGCCTATGACAATGAGAACCCTCCATGGGGCTCTGTTGACAAGGCCCTGGAGGCAGCGGAACTTTCGGGAACCCACTGCATGATCGATTTCGGTGTTTGTCCGGTGCATTCTCCCTATGACGAGTTCGTAACCAAAAGGCTGCGTCCCGGAGACATTCATACCCACGTGTTTGCCCAACAGTTTCCCACAGTTGACCGGGAAGGTAAGGTATACGACTACATGTGGGAGGCCAGGGAAAGGGGAGTACTCTTCGATGTAGGCCATGGAGCCGGAAGCTTTTGGTTCCGCAACGGTCATCGGGCCCTGCGTGACGGATTCGCACCCGATACCATTTCAACCGATCTGCACGCATCCAGCATCCGGGGAGCCGCACAAAGCATGCTCCACACCATGGGTAAGTTTTACAATATGGGAATGCCTCTCGAAGAGGTTATCGCCAGATCCACCCATATTCCGGCAAAAGTCATTAACCGTCCGGAACTGGGAACCCTCTCCGTCGGTAGCTGTGCCGATATAGCTGTAATCTCGATAATTGAAGGCGACTTTGATTATATTGACAATGGCAATGCCAGGATAAAGGGCACAAGCAAGTTCGATTGCAGGATGACTATCCGTGAAGGGAAGATAGTGTTCGACGGCTACGGAATGTCAATGCCCTTATGGGAGGAAGCCCCCAAAGATACGTACTGGAAGGAATATTGGCAATAGATCATTGAAAGTAAATTAGCACTAAGGGGGATTTATTATGGGTATATACGAAGAATTAGGCGTTAAACGAATTATTAACGGTGCTGCTACCTTAACTGCCATAGGGGGCTCAATCATGCCCCCGGAGGTTCTGGATTCTATGAAGGAGGCATCACAAAGTTATGTATCCATTATAGAACTGCAGCATAAGGCAGGTGCCCAAATTGCCAAATGGACCAATAACGAAGCAGCCATGGTATCCAACGGAGCGGCAGCGGGCATGGTTCTGGCTACAGCAGCCTGTATTGCAGGGGACGATGAAGAAAAGAGAAGACAGTTGCCACATACAGATGGAATGAAGAATGAAGTTGTAGTCTACGGTCCCCAAAGGGTTGGATACGATTTTGCAATACGCCAGGCGGGCGGAAAAATCGTGGAATACGGATCTCCCGATGGCGCAACCCGTGAGGAACTTGAAGCTGCAATAACGGACAAGACAGCTGCCATCTTTGTATTTTACTTTGAGCACCGTATGGACAAACAGCTACCTCTTGAAGAGGTTGTAGAGATAGGCCATAACAGGGGCATTCCGGTCATCGTTGATGCAGCTGCACAACTGCCCCGCAGGGAAAACCTATGGAGGTTTACACGGGACTTGGGAGCCGACCTGGCCATTTTCAGCGGAGGTAAGGGACTGCGGGGTCCCCAGAGCAGCGGACTTGTTGTGGGGAAAAAGTGGCTGGTAGACCTGATGATTTCATTCTCCTGCCCCAATGCGGGCATTGGCAGGCCCTTTAAGGTGGGTAAGGAAGAAATTGTAGGGTTGATGACAGCGGTAAAGCTTTATATGGAGAAGGACATGGAAGCGGAAATGGCATGTTGGGAAGCCCAGGTCCAATCTGTTATAGATGCATTCAAGGATGAAAGCGCTGTTTGTGCAATTCGCGATTTTCCCAGCGAAGCCGGCCAGCCCATGCCAAGGGCAAAGGTTTCCCTTGACCAGGATGCTTTTAGCGCCGATGTAAGGGAGATAGATAATTGGTTAAAGGAGGGAGAGCCAAGCATCTATCTGGCAACCATAGGCGATGCCTTTTATATTAATCCCCAAACCCTGATGCCTGGGGAGATTGATATTGTAATAGAAAGACTTAAGGAAGCTATTGATAAATATAAAAAGTAGGAGGTATTTTGATGAATGCTGAAAAAATACTTAAGGACATGGGTATTGAGCTGAAACCCATCAACCGGAAGGGTAAAAGCGTTGTACCAATTCGCAGGTACAAGGACTTACTGTTTATATCCGGACATGGCCCTGTAGATGAAAACGGGGAACCCTTAATGCAGGGATGCGTAGGGGAAGATCTGACTCCGGAGCAGGCTTATGAAGCAGCCCGCCTATGCGCCATCAGCATGTTGCGCACCATTAAGGACTATTTAGGTGATCTGGACAGGGTTGAAGAGTGGATAAAGGTGTTGGGCCTGGTGAATTCAGGTGGAGATTTCTGGGGTATGCCCAGAGCAATTAATGGTTTTTCAGATGTAATTGTACAGGTGTTCGGCGAACGCGGAAGACACGCCCGTGCAGCCATGGGCAGTGCAAACCACGAGTCTTCATATCCTGTGGTAGTGGATGCGATAATCCGTATACGGGATTAATGGCAGAGACTGCATGAAGATAGCAGCGTTGCTTATATTACCACAGACAATCACCTATAAAAAATATATAGAAAGGAGTTTCGTTTTTATAAACTAAAAACGAGATTGATTATGGGAAAGTTAGATATAAAGAAGAAATTAATAGAACTTCCGGCTAACGAAATTGAAATACCATATATCGACTATACCGGGAGAGCGCTTATTGGCTTAAGGGAAAGCAATGGACTGGTATATGTATCCGGTACGGGATGCGAAGATCCAACCGATGGGCATGGGGTTTGGACCGGAGCCGTAGGCAGAGAGGTTTCACTGGAGGAAGGATACAAGGCTGCTCAGTGGTGTGCCTTGCTTCAGCTGAACATAATGAGGAATCAATACGGGTTGGACAGAATTGATTCCGTTGTACGGGCCTTTGCACTTATACAGGTAGCTGACGATTTCTATGATCTGGATAAGGTCTTTGATGGTTACTCAGATGTAATGTACAGCGTATTCCGAGACAGGGGACGCCATGTCAGAACCATCATGGGCACACGTAACCTTCCAAACCATCTCATAACCATTGAGGTAGAGACCATTTTCAAGCTTAAGGATTAAGAACCGGGGATTTTAGAGTGTCGGATAAAAAATACGGAGATATAGGAGGATATTATGAGTTTAGCAGAACAAAGATTAAAAGAGCTGGACATTCAATTACCGGCCCCGAGATTAAAAGGCAGGGGCTCGGCGCCATATAAGATTGTCGATGACTTGCTGTTTATCGGAGGGGTTGCACCCCTGGATGAGGACGGTAACCTGGCATATACCGGACGGGTTGGAGCAGATCTTACCACCGAGGAAGGCTATAATGCCGGAAGGCTGGTAGGCTACAACATGCTTAGACTCATCCGCGATGCCCTGGGAGACCTGGACAGGGTAGATTATATTGTAAGAGCTATTGCAATGGTAAGTGGCAAGAAAGGATTTAGTGAGATCTATAAGGTTGCAGACGGTTTTTCAGACATTATGACGGAAGTCCTGGGAGAACGCGGGGTACATGCAAGAAATGCCGTTGGTGCATCGACCCTGAACGGCAATGCCCCTATTATATGTGACGCTATCATAAAGATCCGGAAGTAATTGTGAATGCAAAGCTATTACTTCTGATATCTAATGAAAAAATGCTTGGTTGCGAGGAGCTAAACCAACCAAGCATTTTTCAAGCATTTTTCCTGAGGTAATGGTGATGAACCATATATTAACCCCTCAATGACCGCTGTTAAAGTGTTGGGGTTGGTAAACCATGTGTCATCACATCCGTTGGTAATAGAAGTAACCGATCGAATATGTGATTAATTGAAGAGGTGAGTGTTTTGCGGTACGACAAAATGTTACAGGACAAGCATATTTTGATTACCGCCGGTGCTTCGCAGATAGGGAAAGCCTGTGCCCTGCTTTTCGCCTCGCACGGTGGCATTGTTGCAATCGCGGACAAGGACAAGGAGGCCGGTAACGACCTCTTGCATCAGCTCAAGGAATATCAAGAAGACAGCAAGTTCTATCATATGGATTTTACCTGCTCTGACTCTGTAAGGGATACATGTGACAGGTATCTGTCAGACTTTGGTGCGCCTGATGTGTGGGTTAACTGTGAAGGCGTATGTCATCCGGCTTTTATTGATGAGCAGGAAGAAGCTTCTCTAAGGGAGATGATAAACTTAAACATCCTGTCTGCATTCCGAATCATGAAATGTCTGGCTGGACCCATGAAGGAAAAGCAGGGGGGAGCCATAATTCAAATGATCAGCGATTATGCGGTAACGGGGGCCAATGGTGTATCGGCTTATGGTGCTACCATGGGCGGCTTATTTGCCATGACCAATTCATTTGCAATGGACTATGCTCCCTATGGTATACGGGTAAACAGTATTCTGCTGGGGATCAGCCTTTCCGCCATGGGGGATATTATTGCGGATGAAATGGAGGATGAAGAGGCAGAAGAATTCTGGGTTCGGACCCAGATGATACCCAGGCGTGGTAGGGTACAGGAAGTAGCGGATACTGCACTCTTTCTTGCATCAGACATGGGCAAGCTCATTACTGCAGAAGGCTTTTTTGTAAATGGCGGTCAAAACAGTATAGCCCATAATCAACATTATCGGTGGAATTGGAGGGCTAACGCATGAAGAACTACGCAAAACTTTTAGAAGGAAAATATGCAGTTGTTACCAATGGAGGTGATCCATGTGGTAGTGCGATTGTGAAAAAGTTTGCCTTACATGGTGCCACAGTCGCTTTTGGTGTAAGAGATATCGAGACCGGTGAGAGAATCCTTGGCGAAATTGCTGAACTATCGCCGGAAAGCTTCTATTTGGTCCTGGATCTAGCGGATAGCGATGGTATAGAAGAATTTTGCCGTAAGGTAAAGGAACGCTTCCCACTTACAACGGTGTTGGTGAATAATCCATATGCTGACATAGGTAAAACTATTACGGAAACCACCGAAGAAGACTACAGGTATTTCCTACAGGTTAATCAGAGAAGCATAATGCAGACCCTTCGGGCATTTTACGGGCCGATGCGGGACAATAAGTGCGGCTCAATAATCAACATATCATCCAACACGGTATTCAAACCCATTATGGGCAATCCATTTCTTACCTTGAGCATGGGCACAATCGGAGGCTTGACCAGGGTTACCGCCTTTGAGGGAGGAGAATTTTATGTGCGGGTAAATGAAATCCTCTCCGGTATACTACCCGGTCAATCCGAGCTGTCCCCTTGTCCCTTGAAGATAGAAGGGTCTCATGTAGAAGGTATGGCGGATCTGGTGCTATTCCTGGCCAGTGATATGTCCTCATATATTACTGGACAATCCTTTACGGTGGACGGTGGAGCCCGAAGACAATTATTCGCTTAAGGATGACGAAGGGATCTCGCTTTATAAACCAACTAATTAACACTCTGTTTGGACAGGTACAATAGGAGGGGAATAAATGGATTATCAATGCTTGCTTGCAGGCCGTTCTGCAATAGTTACCGGTGGTGCCGGTAGTGTCGGGCGTGCTGTTGCCTTGCTCTATGCTACCCATGGCGCTAATGTAGTCATATTGGACGAAGATGAGACGGAAGTTGAAAAGACTGTAAAGGATTTACGTGAGATCAACCAAAAGTGTTCTGGGTTTGCAGGTAATCTTAGAGATCCGGAATCCATTGCTCAATTGTGCGACTATGCAATAAATGCACTGGGTACTGCGGACATACTGGTCAATGCCGCCGGTTCCTATCTTCCTGGCGATGCCGAAACCCTGGAGGAAGATGACTTTATCGCCATGTTAGACAAGAATGTGAACTCCACAATACGGTTTACCAAGGCAATTATTCCATATATGTGTGACAATCGGCAGGGTGACATTATCAACATAACATCTGATCTGGCTACTGCATCCATGCCTGGAACAGCGGGAATTGCGGCATGTGCCGGTGCTATCGTCGCCTTTACCCGAAACGTTACAATGGATTATATAAGGTATCGTGTTCGGGCCAATTGCATTGTTTACCCATTTGATGGAATTGAAGGACGCAGGCCATTGACCGGTGCGCCCGGCCCTGAGGATGTGGCCAACGCTGCCTTATGGTATGCTTGTAAAATGTCGCGCTTTATAATCGGGGACATGTTGCCGGTAAATGGCGGTATGGATTATTTTGCGGGGATGAGGGGTGAATAACTTGAAATACAACAGGCTTTTAGAAGGCAAGGTGGCTGTAATCACTTCCGGTGCCCATGGCATGGGCAAGCACGTTTCGGTTTGGTATGCCAGGCATGGTGCCATCTGTTTTATAAACGGCAGGGATCCTTCCGGGGTGGAGACCGGTGAAATGCTGAATGAGATTTCACCCGGCTCCTGCTTTATCAGGTGTGACATGTCCAAGAGGGAAGACGTTGAATCCTTTATAAGGCAGGTGCTTGAACGTACTGATCGGATAGACAATATAACCAATGTAGTGGGTATTAACCGGAGCGATCTGACGGATCAGGTTGATGATGAACGGTTTGAATACACTCAGCAGGTTAATCTGTATGGGATTATGCGTCTGGCACGGGGTTTTTGGCCATCCCTTAAAAAAACAAGGGGAAACATTATACTTATCTCAACCATTCATTCCGGAGCCACATTTGGTAAAAATAGTGCATATGCATCTTCCAAATCGGCTACAAATGCCTTTGCCCGCGCACTGGCAGTAGAGGGGGCACAATATGGTATACGTGCCAATGTAGTATGTCCGGGTGGGATATACTCCAGCAGGCAGCAGGAAAGGTATTTTGAGCTTAGGGATGACATTGAAAAACTTACGGATATTGGCATGAGGGGCGAAGGGGGACATCCCGATTATGGTAGTGGGAGCTCTAACGATATAGCAAATGCCTGTCTCTTTCTCGCATCGGATATGGCTGCACACGTGACCGGTGCTGCCATAATGTCAGATGGTGGTGCAACCTTCCAATCACATAAATTCCGGGATTTCCGTACTCCTTCGGATTACAGGGATCTATGGAGAGAATTTATGCTGGATAGGTACGAGTTGTAATCTTGTATATCCCTACTAAGTTTATACAGTATACAGTGGTATGCATTCAGTTGCCGTTTGTCATAATTTATACCTTGAGATATAAGGCTTTGGGCATAGTAAATGCAACCGTCTTCCTGGGGGAGGGTTGCATTTACTTTTCCAATTTAGAATCAAATGTTTCCAATTGGAGAAAACAGACTTGACAAATAAAAACATGGAAGGTATAATTTTATATAACAAAAAACAGATAATTCAAACTTGACAAATATGTTAGACATTTATTACAAGAGTTTACTCATTGCTTTTAGGACATCATTTTAGAACTCCTGGGTTACTTACTTGACACTTGCTTTGTAACATCATTTGCCATAACTGGATTTAATCACATGACATCATTTGTTATTACTGGACAATCGATTTGTTATACAAATTATCTTAATATTCTTTGTATTTATAATCTATATAAAGGCATCATCTATTATATTGATCTTTTTATAATATATCTACCTTAACTAGTTTATAGGATGATGATCTTATTCGCTTCTTAACTCTAATTAGAAAGAAGAGTAAGAAAGCAGATCTATTAATATTAATTAGGTAAGTATGAAGACATATCTACAAGCTAGCTGCTACTGGTTCTCCAGTGGTCATAGCCAAAACCTTAGCAAAGATCCCAATAATTTTAGGACTTTGACAAAATGCGCAATGAATGGTAAAAATAGCTACCTCTTCAACCATATTATACAAATATTACAAAGTATATCCATGAGGCTTGTTTTGAAAAAGACAATAGCCTGATAACAAGAGATATATAATCAATGTTTATAGGAGAAGGAGGTAATCATGATGGCAAAGAACAGGAAAAAAGTCCTAACCAGTGGGGTTGAAAGGTTTAATCGTGTTTCCTTGCCTACCAATATACTGTTCAGTTTGATATTTATATTGTTAGCACTTTTAACTGTTATCCCCTTGATTTTTGTTATAATTGTTTCCTTTTCATCTGCCGAATCCGTCCGAAAAATCGGTTACAGCTTTGTACCCCTGGAGTGGAGTCTTTCTGCCTATCAGTACTTATGGGATTTACGGCAGATTGTAGGAAGATCCTTCATGGTATCAATAGGCACTACAGTTGCCGGTACAATTATCGGATTGTTTCTTAATTCCACTATGGGCTACGTGCTTTCACGAAGGAGCTTTGCACTTAGAAGACACTTCACCCTACTGATATTTATACCGATGCTTTTTAGCGGTGGTCTTGTATCCACCTACTTAATTAATACGCAGGTTCTAAAACTGGGTAACACCTATTGGGCCCTCATCTTACCCATAGCGGTTTCAAGTTTCTATATCATAGTTTTGAGAACATTTTTCCAGACAACCATTCCTGACTCTCTTGTTGAGTCGGCTCAAATAGACGGAGCTTCACAATTGACAATATACTCTAGGATCGTTATGCCTATATCCCTGCCGGCTTTGGCAACCATTGGCCTCTTCCTGACCTTTGGTTACTGGAACAGCTGGTTTCCTGCCATGCTCTATATTCAATCAAGTCACCAGCATATGTATCCCTTGCAATACGTATTGATGAGTATAGAGAAGAGCATTCAATTCCTGACGGACAACGCACAATTCCTGATTACACAGGAAGCCCTGCGTTCTATCCCGCAGGAGTCTATCAGGATGGCACTGGTTGTTATTGTAGTTCTGCCCATTGCATGCTCATATCCGTTTTTCCAAAAATACTTTATATCCGGTCTGACTATTGGAGCAGTCAAAGGCTAATGGATAAGATAGAGAAATTGGTTGTAAATATTATGCTTATGCCCACATCCGCCTGGGCTTGGCATAAATTGCATAAATAACCGACGAACACATAATAAATAGGAGGTATGAAGGAATGTTTAAAAAAGAGACAATTCTCAAAGGCATGTCTATTATGCTAATCCTAATGTTGTTTGTTTCATTAGCATTAGCCGGTTGTGCCAAAGACAGCGATGCTGGAAAAGATACACCGGCTGAAGAACATCAGACGGAAACGCCTGCAGAAGATGATGAAGAGCCAGCAGAAGAGGAAGAAGGGGGCTTTGTAAAACCTGAAGGGGACCCGGTACAGCTTATCTGGCTCATGGGTGACCCTGGACAGGTTCCCGCCGACCAAGCCATGGTCGAGGAAAAACTCGATGAGATATCTGTAGAAGCGTTAAATGTAAAGGTAACAACCTTATATGTTAACAATGACACGGTTCAGCTGAAGATATCCAGTGGTGAGCCCTGGGATATGACCTTTACCTGCGAATGGTTCAACAATTACGGCGATCAGGCCAGAAAAGGCTATTTCGCAGACATTACAGAAAAGCTCCAGACAATAACTCCCGATCTGTATGCTACAATGAACGAGACAGTTTGGGAGGGTGCCAAAGTCGATGGTAAGATATATGCTATCCCGGTTAAGAAAGACTATGCTACAGAGCTGTTCTTCCGCTTGGATAAGGCCTTGTTTGTAGACGAACTGGGTATGGAAGTACCGGAAAATATGGACTTCTTCGATATTGAAGAGTATTTGAAGGCCGCCAAAGAGGCATACGAGAGCGGTAACCCGGCTGCTGCAGATGCCGAATATCCCTGGATGATGACCAAGGGTGGCGTAGGAATGGACAGAATCTTTGATATGCTCAACAATCCTACAGGCCTTGGAATACCTTATAGCAAGGTTGGAACACCCGACGAGAACAAGGTAGCCTGGAAGTATGAAGATGAGGATTACCTGGAGAGGCTGAGAGCCGTACATCGCTGGTTCAAGGCCGGCTACATTAATCCCGATGCTGCAGTTCTGGATGAAGTAGGTCCATATTCTGCCGTTAAATACGGGCAAGGCTTCTATGGTGCAGATGCTATCTGGACTGCTGCAGATGGCTATGTACAACTGATCTCCCGCTTTGATGGTCCATATCTATCCACCCAGACAATCAGAGGTGCTATGAATGCTATCAATGCCAATAGTGAACACATTGATCTGGCATTGAAGTATCAGGAACTGGTTAACACCAATCAGGAATATCGTGACATCTTACGTTACGGTGTAGAGGGAGTACACTTCAACTATAACGACCAGGGTCTCGTAGAACGTACCAAAGAAGGTGTACAGAGATATAGTCCTTGGCCCTTCTCACAAGGTTCCTACTCACTGTCATCAGTTGAAGCTGCAGAAGGCGTAGATGTAGATCCTAATATGTGGCAGGTTATCTTCGATGGCTATAAGGATGCTGTTGCTACCCAATTAATCGGATTCTCCTTTGATATAACACCGGTTGAAACCCAGGTAGCAGCTTGTCAGACCATAGTCGACAAGTATAATCCCAGACTCAATACCGGTACTGCAGATCCTGATGTTGAAGTGCCCAAACTAATTGCAGAGATGGAGGCAGCTGGAGTCAGAGAGGTTCAGGAAGAGATCCAGAGACAGGTCGATGAATTCCTGGCAAATAAATAAGGTCTTGGAACCTGGTTATTAGGGATTCCCTGTCTAATGGAAATGAATAAAATGCTGTCCTAAGAAAACTGTCCTTGCTTATCTTCCCAAGGATGAGCAAGGACTTTTTTCTAAAATTAATTTTTAAAGGAATAATGTCATTACTATGATAATAGGAAAGTAAAGCTCTTAAGTAAGTAGGGGGAAAATCATATTTTTCAGATGGAAACGGAGGGTGATTGTATTGAAATCAAAATCTCGTTTTACAAGGAATGACGCTGAACTGCTTTTAATTTCCCTGCCAACAGTGATTTGGTACGTCCTATTTACCTATCTCCCAATGTTCGGGATAATTATAGCTTTTAAAAACTTCAGGCCACTACCCAAGGCAAGCTTTATTACGAGTCTGATCAAAAGTGATTGGGTAGGCATCCAGAACTTCAAATTTCTTTTTGCTACTCCTGACGCCTGGATAATGATGCGCAACACGCTGGGTTACAATGCTGTTTTCATTGTCTTGGGTATTGTTGTGCCTGTTACACTGGCAATAATGATATCCCAATTGTACTCACAAAAACTGGCTAAAACTTGTCAAACTGCCATGTTTTTGCCTCACTTCCTATCCTGGGTTGTAGTAAGTTATTTTCTCTTTGCCTTTCTCAGTACAGATAAGGGATTGATAAATAAAACGTTGGAATCTATGGGTAGGGATCTCATTACCTGGTATGCTGACCCCAAATATTGGCCATATATATTGGTACTGCTGAATATGTGGAAGTCTGTAGGGTATGGTATGGTCGTTTATTTGGCAGGCATATCCGGAATTGATCAATCGTTATATGAGGCGGCGATTATAGACGGCGCAACAAAGTTGCAACAGGTAAAACACGTTACTTTACCTATGCTGAAGCCAATAATGATCATTATGTTTATTCTGTCTGTAGGCCGTATATTCTCAACTGATTTCGGTTTGTTCTATAATATACCAAGAAACTCAGGTGCTATTATTGATGTAACCCAAACTATAGACGTGTATGTGTACAAGGCTCTTATGAGTATGAATAACATAGGGTTTTCATCTTCCGCAGCTTTCTTACAGTCTATATTTGGATTCATAACCATAACAACTGCCAACCTGATTGTGAGAAAGATTGATCCGGAGAGCTCTCTGTTTTAAAGATATTATTCCTCCCTACGCCAGGCCTCTATAAATAGGTAAGTGCTTTACTTGAACCAATGATATACCAGTTATTGGTAAGCAGGATTATAAAGCCAAAATATATCAATGAGGAAAGGGTGCGCCCTTTTGTGTATGCCTATCCCCGTTGATGGACATGATTAAGGTATTGGGAAGCCCTGATATAGATAAAGGGTCTTCCCCTTTTATGTTTTTTATATTGGTCAACCTTGTATACTATATCGTTTATACTTTAAAATGTACCCTGTAATAACACCTGTAATAATAAAGGTTTTGTAACAAAGTAAAAAGATGATGACATTTTGGAAGACCTATGATATAATTGATAGACGTATTGGAGATTACTGGCCAATATAGCTCAGTCGGTAGAGCAACGGTTTCGTAAACCGTAGGTCGGGGGTTCGAGTCCCCCTGTTGGCTCCAAAGATTTCGGGATGTGGCGCAGTTTGGTAGCGCGTCTCGTTCGGGACGAGAAGGCCGCAGGTTCAAATCCTGTCATCCCGACCATCATACTTTAATGAAATTCCTTCGTATGTATTGGAAGGAATTTTTACTTATGAAGTGCCATTTGGGATGATTGATCAACGTAGATTACAAGGAGATCACACTCCAGGTACCTGATAAAACCAAAGAACGGTGTATTTTTGAAAGTTTTAGGGTAGAGTATAGGAAAACGGCACACTTTATGATGGTTTGTCATACGCTAAGGAAGAGGTGGTCATACCATGAGCATTCCCAATATATTGACATTTTTGAGGTTTTGTCTGGTCGGCGTATTTATCTACGTTTTCAATAATCCTAATATTGAGGGCAATCTTCAATGGGGAATTGTTATATTTATTATAGCCGGGATTACCGACGTATTAGATGGATACATAGCCAGAAAATTCGATATGGTTACCAAATGGGGAAAGCTTATGGATCCCTTGGCGGACAAACTGATGCTGATAGTCGTCCTTATAAGTCTGTATACGGTCGAACTGGTGCCCTTAATCGTTATTATTATCGTATTGGCAAAAGAATTATTGATGGTTCTGGGCGCTATATTCATATATAGGAATAGAAACACCGTTGTCCAGTCGAATATTGTCGGGAAGTCATCCAGTGCAGCCTTCTATGTAGCCATTATAGCCCTGGTTCTCAATATACCATACGCCTACTACATATTGGGTGCTGCGGTTATCCTGACCATTATTGCCCTTATCCAATATGGCATATTAAATCTAAAAAAACCTGATCGGAAGGTTAAATCAAATCTTGACAATATATCCTAATTGAGTATAATGCTATTAATAGCACCATCCAAGGATGGTGACAATTCAATATTTCAGGTAATGAGGAAGAGGAGTACATTTTTTAGACCGACAGAGAAGGGGATCCACCGGCTGAAAGGTCCCTACCGGATCGACAAAATGGAAGGTCGCTTCTGAACCTTTCAACTGAAAGAATAAGTAGGTTGAAACGCTAATCCCGTTAAGGATTTCGAGTGTTTGTCTTTATTCGTCTATTTATATTTGGATAAGACAAAAAACAAGGTGGTACCACGGAGTCTTGCGTCCTTGTGTCTGGATGCAGGGCTTTTTTTATATCCTGGAAAGGTTGTTTTATTATGCTGGACAGAGCCTTGGAAAATCTGCAGAGAATAAACCCGGTAGGTGTAACAGCCTTTGTATTAGCCGGATTTATCACCTATGGGGCAAGGTATATAACGACGGTTGTCCTTAAAGTCCCCAACCATAAGGCTTTTAAAGTTATGGTTGTACTAAAGGTGCTGGGGGTCCTTATAGGGCTCTTTGGCCTATACACGTTTATAGGATAGACCAGGCAGAAGCCAATAGTGTTTATCCAATAAGATACGGATAGACTTGATGGTAAGCGTGTATTTTTCGAAATATTTGATTAAGAGAAGAGATTTATGATCTTAGAATCTAAATTTAAGGTTTGTTACAAAACATACGGGAAGGAGAGAAAAAAATGAGAGAAGGAAAGACCATACCAAAGGTTTATGATCCCAGTCAAACAGAGGATAGAATATATAGTGAATGGATGGAGAGAGGATACTTCAGGGGAGAAGTCGACAGGGATAGGGAACCTTTTTGCATTGTGATCCCACCGCCAAACATAACGGGACAGCTCCATATGGGGCATGCTCTTGACAATACCATACAGGATATCCTGATCAGATGGAGGAGGATGCAGGGCTATTCCACCCTCTGGATGCCCGGTACGGACCATGCCAGTATAGCAACAGAGGTTAGAATTGTTGAGGATATGGCCGAAGAAGGCCTTACAAAGAATGATATAGGCAGGGAGGGCTTTTTAAAGAGAGCCTGGGAATGGAAGGAGAAGTACGGCGGGAGGATTGTAGACCAGCTAAAGAAGTTGGGCACATCCCCGGATTGGTCCAGGGAACGCTTTACCATGGACGAGGGATGCAGCCATGCGGTTAAGGAGGCCTTTGTAAGGCTATACGATAAGGGCCTTATCTACCAGGGGGATAGGATCATCAACTGGTGCCCTGAATGTAAGACCGCCCTGTCCGACGCGGAGGTTGAACACCAGGAGCAGGAGGGGAACTTCTGGCACATATACTATCCCATCAAGGATACCGATGAAAGGTTGACCATCGCCACCACCAGACCGGAAACCATGCTGGGAGATACTGCTGTTGCAGTTCATCCCGATGATGAAAGGTATGGCCATCTCATTGGAAAAACAGTAATATTGCCCCTGATGAATCGGGAAATTCCCATAATCGCTGACGAATACGTTGACAGGGAATTTGGTACCGGGGTGGTTAAGATAACTCCGGCCCATGATCCCAACGACTTTGAGGTTGGGATAAGGCACAACCTGGAGCAGCTTAGGGTTATGGATGATAGCGGGATAATGAATGAACATGCGGGCAAATACCAGGGACTATCCAGGTATGATGCCAGGCAAAGGATTGTAAACGATCTGAAAGAGTCAGGACTCCTGGCCAAAATCGAGGATCACAGCCATAATGTAGGTCATTGCTATAGGTGTGATACCGTAGTTGAGCCGATCATATCCAAGCAATGGTTTGTAAAGATGAAGCCCCTGGCCAAACCGGCTATAGATGCCGTCAGGGATGGGCGGATAAGTTTCATTCCGGAAAGATACGATAAGACCTATTTCAACTGGATGGAAAACATCAGGGATTGGTGTATATCAAGGCAGCTTTGGTGGGGGCATCGGATACCCGCCTATTACTGTGATGACTGCGGAGAAACCATTGTAGCCCGGGAGACACCTAAGAGCTGTACAAAGTGTGGCAGCCGGAGTCTCAGACAGGATGAAGACGTATTGGATACCTGGTTTAGTTCAGCCCTTTGGCCTTTTTCAACTCTGGGTTGGCCTGAAAAGACGGAGGAGTTGGATTACTTCTATCCCACCAGCGTTCTGGTAACAGCCTATGACATAATTTTCTTTTGGGTTGCCCGGATGATCTTTTCCGGTATAGAGCATATGGGGGAGATACCCTTCCACCACGTATTCATCCACGGCATCGTCAGAGACTCCCAGGGCCGAAAGATGAGCAAATCCCTGGGCAATGGGATTGATCCTCTGGAGATAATAGAAGAATATGGGGCCGATGCCCTGAGGCTCAGCCTGGTGACCGGAAACTCTCCGGGTAACGATATGAGGTTCTACAGGGAGCGGGTTGAGGCTTCCAGGAACTTTGCCAACAAGATATGGAACGCCTCCAGGTTCATAATGATGAACTTAAAGGATTCCGACCCCAAAAAGCCCAACAGGGATGAGTTGGAACTTCCCGACAGGTGGATTATAAGCAAGTACAACCGCCTGATCGGTGAGGTAACGGAGAACCTGGAGAAGTATGAATTGGGGATTGCGGTACAGAAGCTTTATGACTTTATATGGAGCGAATTCTGCGACTGGTATATTGAGCTCGCCAAGCCCAGGTTGTATGATGAGGGAGGACGGCAGAGGGAAACGGCCTTGTATACCCTGACCTATGTTTTGTCCAATACCCTGAAATTGTTGCATCCCTTTATGCCCTTTATAACGGAGGAAATCTGGCAGCACCTGCCCCATGAGGGTGAGAGTATTATGATTTCCCCATGGCCGGAGCTTGACCAGGATGAAGTAGACCTGGAAGCCGAGGAGCAGATGGAAGCCATAATGAATGCCATTAGGAGCATAAGAAACGTTAGGGCGGAGATGGATGTTCCCCCTTCCCAAAAGGCCCAGGTAATTATCCTGCCTTCGGAGGGCTATAAAGATGTGTTTAACAAGGGCAAAATCTATTTTGAAAGGCTCGCTTATGCATCCAAGGTAGTAATAGGGGAAGATGAAGGAGATGTTCCAAAGAACAGCGTTTCGGCAGTGTCAGACAAGGCCCAGCTCTTTATGCCCCTGGAAGACCTGGTGGACTTCAACAAGGAAATGGAAAGACTCCGGAAAGAAAGCGAAAACCTTAAGAAGGAGATAGCCAGGGCCAGCGGAAAACTTGCCAACGAAAACTTCGTTAAAAAGGCACCTCCTGCAGTTGTAGAGGAGGAAAGGCAGAAGCTGGAAAGATATCATGGGATGATGGAAAAAGTTACTGAGAGAATGGAAGCTCTGAAGAAAATGATGGAATAAGGGTGGGTGGATTTATCTATATGAACTATGATGAGGCTTTAGACTATATACATGGGACCTATAAATTTGGCTCTAAGCTGGGTCTTGAAAACATCAAGGACCTACTGGCCAGGCTGGGAAATCCCCAAAAGCAATATAGGGTTATCCACGTAGCGGGAACCAACGGCAAGGGGTCCGTTACCTCAATGATAACCAATATTCTCCATGAAGCCGGTTATAAGGTGGGGATGTTCATATCACCCTATCTGGAAAACTTTACCGAGAGAATCCAGGTAGAACTTAGGGAGATCCCCAGGGAGGACTTGGCTAAAACCACCCAACAGGTAAAGGAAAAGGTTGATGAGATGGTTGCGTCCGGACGCAACCATCCTACTGAGTTTGAGATAGTTACGGCCATCGGCTTCCTCTACTTTGCCCGGCAAAAGATTGATATAGCAGTTGTGGAGGTAGGCCTCGGAGGGCGCTTTGATGCCACAAACGTGGTGGATGAGCCATTGCTTTCAGTTATCACTGCCATAGGGTTTGACCATATGGACATCCTTGGCAGCACCCTGGGTGAGATAGCCTTTGAGAAGGCTGGGATAATAAAGCAGGGCAGGCCTGTGGTAAGCTATCCCCAGCTGGGGGAGGCCTCCAGCGTAATCCGTGAGGCGGCTAGGGAAAGAAAATCCCCCTACTATGAAGTCGATGGTCACCAGATCGATGTGAAAGAATCATCCCTGGATGAGAACGTATTCGATTTTAGGTACGGAGATGAACTATACAGGGACTTAAAATTGAAACTGGTTGGGGAACATCAGCTCTTAAACGCCGCTACAGCCTTAACGGCCATAGAAGTGGTGAAGGAGCTTGGCCTGACTGTATCAAAAGAAGCAGTGGTACAAGGCTTACTAAAAACAAGATGGCCCGGCCGCCTGGAAAAGATTCAGGATAACCCGATCATTCTAATAGACGGGGCCCATAATGCAGCCGGTGCCGATGCCCTGGCCCATACCGTTAGCACTTACTTTGCCAATGACGACCTTACCCTCGTATTGGGTGTATTAAAGGACAAAGAGGTAGATGCCATAGTAAATAGGTTGTGTCCCCTGGCCCATAAGGTCATTATAACCAGGCCTGACAGCCCAAGGGCTATGGATCCTGCAGAGCTGAGCGAAAAAGTTCTGGTCTACAACAATAATGTTACAGTAGAGCCGGATATAATAAGGGCCATTCATAAGGGTATAGATGCAGCCGGGGAGCAGGGGGTAATCCTTATCTGCGGATCCCTTTACCTGGTAGGGGCTGCACGAAAGTATATAAAGACTATGCAGTCAAGAGAATAATCAAATAAAGTCGATTACAGGGAGGTCTTCATGTCACTTCATCCGCATAGAATGTAATAGACCTTTGCGGCTAATACCTGAAAGATGGGAATGATGAAGTGATGGAATCCAGACCTGAAGCATATGATAACAAGGTATTGCTTGAAAACTTGCAGAGGGCATTCCGGGATTGGAAGAGAATCGAAAGCATGACCATAGATCAGGGAAGCATTTATGTCAAACAAAATAATATCTGTGGGAATGCCGAGAGTCTGAGGGATGCCTATTTAACCCTCTTAAGGAAGGCAAGGGAAAGGGGCTTATCCCTATCACGTGAGGAATTGATTAATTCTATACTGTATACAGAAGTACCCAGGAAGAGATAAGACACATTTGTTTAAAGTACAGATTTTAAATTATAAGGATGCAAGACTGTTGTTTTCCAGCAACGGCTTGCATCCTTATCTTGTTTATATAGAACACATACCCAGAACCCTCCATATAATGAAACTAGCCTGCTTTTAAGGGATAGAACTATACATAGGGGGGTCATTATGGATTATAAACCCGTGGTAGCGGTAGCCAATACCGATGATAGCAGCATTTCCCTTGTAGATCCGATTGCTTGTAAAGAAGCCGGACGGATACAGCTTCCGGCAAAATCAGGACCCTACGATCTGGTAAAGCTGGGGTCCGGCCTAAGGATTTTGGTGAGTTTAACCTATGCCGATGCCCTGGCCTGTATCGATTTGGCAGTTGGTGAGATACTGGAAATCATGGCAATAGGGAGGCGCCCATGTTATATTGCATACGATGAAACAGAAGGCCTGGCTTTTATTACCAATAGCGATACGGATACAGTATCCATGGTGTCTGTAGCACCGGTAGAGAAAATGAAACTTATTGGGCAGATCCAGGTAGGTTCCATGCCCCAGGGCATAGATTTTAACCTGCTATCCAGAAATGTAGCCGTTGCCAATTTTAATACCGCCGATATAACCATAATCAACGCTGATGATCTTTCAATAAAGGGACATATTAAGCTGGATCAAAACCCGGTTATGGTAAAGTACTCCCACCGGGGTGATAAACTGTACATAACCTGTATATCCTCCAACAATAACGATATTGGAAGCATGGTAGTGGTTGATGCCAGTAGCTATAGGGTTTTGTATAAGATGTCACTTTGGGATCTACCGGGACAGCTTTATATAACCTCCGATGAGAAATATGTCCTGGTCACCTCTATGGGTAGGGGAGGATTGGAGATAATCGATACATCCAATAGAAAATCCTTGGTGAAGGTGCCTACAAATGGGATGACACATGGAATGACCCTGGATAACAGGGAAAAATACGTATATGTAACTAATCCGGATGATAATTCTATAACCAAAGCGGACTGGAGATTGGGGAAGAAGATAGCCACCATAGGAGTAGGTAGGGAACCAAACGGCATCGTTTATGTTTAAGCCTTATCTTCAGATCAGGCGATCTAAAATGGCCTTGAACACTTCTGGTGCCTTACATCGCCAGTTCTCACATATCTCCTTTGCCTGGCTGCTGCTGGGTACGTTGAGTTTGAGCTCCATCAGCAGGATGTCTTTTTCCGTTACCTTACAGACGATCTCATATTGATTATGATCTATTTTTTTGTAATCGGCGAATATTTGGCTTTCAGCCTTTAATAGTTCCCGATTTTGTTCCGCATAGGATTCAATAGTATTGCGGAGGGTTAGGGGAATCCTCTTTTTAAAGAAGGATAGAGTCTCGTTTCCCTTGGCGGTTAAAGTAATAAACTGGGAATTGCCTGTTTCCATTATATCAATAAGACCACTGGATGTAAGGTCTATTATGTACTGTTGAAGATCAAAGTAATTAATAATATTGTTCTCTATAAAGAAACGGGTGATCTGCCCGTTGGTCAGGGGGATACCCAAACATCCCATAAAATACAGAATAGATAGTTTTTCTTCAGCTAAGACATTTGTATTATCGATCATTACTTCACCTCATAGAGACCGTCACCAATTAAAGGAAACAGAAATGTCGTTTACTCTGACTTTATAACGATTATAGCACAAATTCCAGGGAGCAGAAAGGGTATATTCCGCACCGAATACATAATATTCATCAAAGGGACACAAATCCGTCCCTTTTTTCTTTGATTTTAAAGGCTTCGAGTCATATTGGGACGGATCACATCGATTAAAAAGGTATTTTTTGGCCATGGAAATAGCTATCCATTTTTGATAATATATTTGTTAGATTATGTGTAATTATGTGTATCACAAAATTACTATATACATATCTTGTGCTGGTACATTAACATAATATATACGAATCTATAAGTTAGTATTACTGTCACTCCATGGATAACGGGACTTAACGGAGTAACGCTACATCCGGGAGTGATAATAATTTATAAAAGAAGCAACTCAACAGCAAAGAACAGTAGAATAAACGAAAGAGGATGGATATGGTGCGAGGGATAAAGAAATACACGGCTTTTATTCTTATTATTGTACTTATGACCCTTACCGCTTGTGCCGGTGGAGACAGGGATATCGCAACACCGGCGGACAATCAGGACAAGCATGATGAAACTGAAGTTACAGCCCCTGAGGATAAGAAGGTAGAAGAAAACGAAAATGACGAATCTGAGGAGGTATCCTTGGAAGAAGAGGAGGAAATGCAACCTCCGGTGGATCTAAAGGGACTTAAGGTCAATGAACTGGGCAAGATCATGGTCTTAATGTACCATGGCATCGGTGAGGAAGAGGATGTTTGGGTAAGAACACCGGAGAACTTCCGCAAAGATTTACAGACCCTGTACGACAAGGGATACCGGGCCATTGGTATGAAGGACTATATTGAAGGGAATATAGACACGCCTCCGGGAACTACTCCTGTCATTATAACCTTTGATGACGGACTCCAGGGTCAGTTCAATGTTTTAGGTGATGGGGATGAATTCGTAGTGGACCCTAATTGCGCAGTGGGCATCTTGGAGGACTTCAATAAAGAGTATCCGGATTTTGGACTCAAGGCTACCTTCTACGTATTCTACCCAACGCCCTTTAGGCAGGAAAAATGGGTGAATAAGAAGTTTGAATATTTGGCAGAGAAGGGTATGGAGATAGGAAACCATGCCTACAACCACGAAAACTTGAGAATGGATATGAGCACAAAAGAACCCAGGGATGCAGAATTTATACAGGAGGCCTTGGGCAAGAACGTAATGATGACCAGAGAAATTTTACCGGACTATGAGGTGGATAGTCTGGCCCTGCCCTATGGTGCCACTCCAAAGGACGAGGACGTATATCAATATGTTATAAAGGGCAGTTTTGAAGGGATCGAATACCATAACAAGGCCATACTATTGGTTGGCGCCAACCCGGCCAAGCCCTCCTACCACAAGGATACCAATATGGCCAAGATACCCAGAATTCGGGCCAGCGAGATGGATACCGAAGGCGTTGGGCTTTATGATTGGCTGGATTACTTTGATAGGCACCCGGAGGAGAGATACATAAGCGACGGGGATCCCAATACCATATCCTTTCCCAAGGAGATGGAAGAGCATTTAGATACCGACAGGATAGGGGATAAGGCCATCCAATCCTATGAGTAATCATATTCCAGATATTCTATAATTGGTTCGTATACCTGGCTTATAATAGATAATATTAAATAGATCCATCAATTTAATATTATCTATTTTTTTGTGCATCGATTGGTATAGGTTTATTATATCTGCCTTAGTAGTTATAGTTCCTATGAGGACGTGGATTGCATTGGCGTATTAATAAAAATATAGTATTAATACAATTGTAAACTTTGCTAAATCTTATAGTTGACAATGAAGGCGGGCTTATGGTACAATTGCGCGGAATGAGAAATTATTAGCAATACATCGAATGGAGCAATTTATCATGAACAAGACTAAAACCAAAGGTTTGATCCTGATTTCTTTATTCGCAGCTCTTACCGCCATAGGAGCCTTTATAAAGATACCCATTCCCTATGTACCTATTACTTTACAGCTTCTCTTTTGCGTATATTCCGGGATACTCCTGGGGGCAAGATGGGGGCTGTATTCTCAGCTATTATATCTGGCTGTTGGACTAATAGGTATCCCCATATTTACCAACGGAGGCGGGCCTTCATATGTTTTGCAGCCCACCTTTGGATACCTGGTGGGGTTTGCTCTGTGCTCCTATATAATTGGCAGACTTACAGAAAATCTACAGGAATACAAATTCTACAGGGTGTTTGGCGCAGTCCTGGCCGGGATTACTGGGCTCTACATATGCGGGCTGACCCATCTCTACATCATTCTGAACTTTTACCTGCATAAGCCGGCATCCGTTCTGGCTGTAATTGGAACAGGACTTATACCCTTTATACCTACTGACCTAATTTCTGCGGTAATTGCAACCCTAAGTTCGGTACACATACTGCCTATCCTGAGAAGGTCAGGTTTACTAACTACTCCTAATCAATAAAATTTTATACAAAAAAGCAAACCCTCGAGCTATCGAGGGTTTTTTGTTAATCGAGGATTTTTTGTTAAATCATAAAGTCCTTAATATCTTCTAACAGATCATCGCAGTCATCGGAATAGATTTCAACGATGATAGGTTTGCTTAGGTCAAGGCTAAAAATACCCAGTATAGATTTTGCATCTATAACGTGTCGTCCCGAGCGAAGGTCGATTTCATAGGGGTATTTGCTAACGATATTGACAAAGTTCTTTACATCTTCAGCAAGAGTCAGTTTAACATTTACGGTTTTCATAAGCTCATTCCTCCTAATTAATTATTATGTAGGCATGCACCTTCCAACAACGGCGGAACAAGGGAATAGTACGTTAGAATGAAACCATATGTAACAAATTCCACCATTTTTAGTATATACCATCTGGCCCAAAGTATCAATACTTTTCATGGGCCATTTTTTTTGCCACCGGTTAAAAAATGCATTTGTACTTTTTCGGTTTAATAATTTAACCATGAGTCAATAATAAAAAAGATTGGTCCACTTTAAAAACAGGACAAGAATCCTTTAGATAGATACCCACATTGTATGATTTCAAAACATATATAAAAGGAGGTAGGACTATTGAAAATTGGGATTCCCAGGGCCCTTTCCTATTTTGATTATTTCCCCCTATGGCAAACCTTTTTTAAGGGTTTGGGCTTTGAAACAGTTATATCGTCACCCACCAATAAGGAAATATTGAATAAGGGAGTATCCCTATGCGTGGATGATGCATGTCTGCCGGTAAAGCTGTTTCACGGTCATGTGGCGGACTTGGTCGGAAGGGTGGATGTCATCTTTATTCCGAGACTAATCAGCATTTCACCGGGGGAGTTCATATGTCCGAAATTTATCGGCCTCCCCGAGATGATTAAAAACTCTATAAACGATCTGCCCCCACTATTAATCCTGAACTATGACCTTCACAAGGATAAAAAAGATCATTCAAAGGCCTTTTATGATCTGGGGCAGCAATTGGGTGCGGATAAAAGGAGAATTATCCGGGCTTATAGAGAAGCCATGGAGAGACAATCTACCTTGGAGATGGTCTTGGAGGCGGGTCATAACCCCTTGGCTATCCTCCATCCCAGGGAGAGATGGGCTGATAGTCCACATGCAAGGGGCACCATCGGAGTTTTAGGGCACCCCTATCTCCTCTACGACAGGTACCTATCTATGGATATGATAAAAAGAATCTATGACTATGGATACAATGTCAGGGTGCCAGCCAATGTCCCGGAATCGAGGATTGAGTACAGGCTAAAGGGTATGCCTAAAAAGCTTTTTTGGACCTATGGAAAGAGAATTCTGGGCAGCGGAATGGACTGGCTGGAAGATAACAGAATAGATGGATTAGTGTATTTATCCAGCTTTGCCTGCGGTATAGACTCCTTCATAGAGGAGCTCCTTCGAAGGTATAACAACAGGGGTAGAAAGCTCCCTTATGCTGGATTTATCCTGGACGAGCATAGCGGTCAGGCAGGGTTTGAAACAAGGCTGGAGGCCTTTTTAGATATGATGGAATGGAGGAATAGCAGCAGTGGTAGTTACCTTTCCTCACATGGGTAAA
>ERZ773359.1993-NODE-1993-length-26722-cov-10.421307_pt1 | contig 26722 bp, 26 predicted proteins | sample MGYA00374955_ERZ773359 | MGnify/ENA primary metagenome ERZ773359 (study PRJEB29098, sample SAMN04486028) | biogas fermenter metagenome | study: EMG produced TPA metagenomics assembly of the Biogas fermentation microbial communities from Germany - Plant 4 DNA1...
AGGTAGCAGGTTTGGAGGATAAGGTAGATAGCATAGAAATGAAGGTAGCAGGTTTAGAGGATAAGGTAGATAATGTAGAAATAAAGCTAGTTGGCCTAGAGGAAAAAGTAGCTAATGTGGAATTGAAGGTAGTCGGTTTAGAAGGAAGAATGGAGAATGTGGAGAAAGAATTAGAAGAACTTAATAGAACGGTAGATGCAATCTATGAGCAAACTGCTGATTTAACAGAATTTAAATCTGAAACCATTTTTAAACTTGATGAGATTATGGAAAACAATAAATCCTTCTATGAGATAATAGGGGAGCATGAGGTGGCCATTAGGAACTTAAGAAGAATTTCAATATAGTTAATATAGATAAGAACTCTTGTACACAGGTGTGCAGGAGTTCTTTTTTTTCTAATAGTTTACCTAATGCTATAGTAACAAACAATTGCCAACAAAAAGTTCAAAAAAACTCAATTTTTTTGCCTGATTTTAGTATAAGCTAAATGAAGGTATGATATAATTCAAATATATATTGAGATAAGACTCGGTCATCAATAAACAGCTAGTAAGAATAGGAGGTAAATTTTGAATGATAAAAATTATAATGGATAGTACATCAGATCTGCCAAGCCATTTGGTTGAAAAGTATAATATAGATATTTTACCCCTGAGGGTATTTTTAAAGGATAAGGAGTATTTAGATAAGGTGGACATAGATGTGGAAGAAGTCTATGAAGCCATGAGAGAGGGAATAAGCCCAAAGACTTCCATGCCAAATCCCAAAAATGCCTACGATTTGTTTAAGAAATATGCTTCTAACGGAATAAATTTTATATATTATTCCTTCTCATCAAAACTATCCAGCACTTATGAAAACTGTTATATGATTATAGAGAGGCTTAAAAAGGAGTATCCAAATGTTAAGATGGATATTATAGATACGAAAGCTGGTTCCTTTGCTTCCGGACTAATAGCTTTACAAGGGGCTGTACTTGCAAAGATCGGTAAGAAATTTGAGGATATAATAAAGTTGTCTAAGGGGAATGTTAAACATATTGAACATATTTTTACCATAGATGATTTAAGTTGGCTTTTAAAGGGCGGAAGGATATCTAAAAGCAGTGCTATAATAGGAAGTGCCCTAAACATTAAACCCATTTTAGACGTGCGAGACGGTAAAATGGAAGTTATAAGGAAGGTTAGGGGAAGAAAAAGGGCCTTAAATACCATTGCAGATTTGGTGCAGCAGCGGATTAAGGATTTCCCTGACCAGATAATCGGCATAACCCATGCTGACGATTTAAAGGCTGCTTTAGAGATGAAGGATTTGATAGTTAAAAGGATTGGAAATGAGGGCAATATTTTGATAGAAAAAATAGGAAGTGTACTTGGTTCCCACTTGGGAATTGGTGGGGTTGGAGTATTTTTCTTTAATAAGAAACCAGAGCTTTATAGTCCAGATGGGTTATCTAATTAGTGGTTTCTTCATTAGATGGGGATGCGGACAAGGGCAGTCAAAAGAGTGCTAAAATAAATGGAATCATCAACTCCCACTTAAAGGATAAAAATATTAATCCAATAATACTAGGCCAATCCATAGCAGGCTCTGATACTATAAAAGAATTTGCTGAAAAATACAATATATCAATAGGCAAGATGACCTTTATCAGGAATCTGATGATTTTAAATCCAGACTTTGAGCTGGAGGATCTAGTCCATCTTTCTTTGGAAGAATTGCTGGAGCTTTCAAGAGAGCTGGGATTGGATCTAAATAAAATAATAGATTATGATGAAGATATATTGGAAGAAAAATTCCAAGAAGAGGATTTGGACGAAGATGATGATATTTTAATAGATGATGACATAGATGATGACGTTAAATTAGCAAAAGAAAAGAACACCTCACCAGGTAAGCTGAAAATCATTAAGAGGATAATAATTAATCTATGAAATAGAGATAAAGGCAGGCAGGGTTGAACATGAAATTGAGATTGATGCTTATACTGGAGAAGTCTTAAAGCATGAAAGGGATTTAGACCATTAAGGTAGATAGTAAGACTAAATATGCACATAATAATTTTTAGGGAATAAAATTATAGTATAATCATAGGGATTTAGGAGGTCTGTAAATGGCAAAGATTAGAAGGATGTTTCCAGGAGGAAATACTGCTAGTGGATTTTATTCCTTTCATGATAATATAATGGGGCCAAATAGGGAGAAGTTCTATATATTGAAAGGGATGCCTGGTGGCGGTAAATCCTCTTTGATGAAGGAAATTGGTAGAAGGGCTTTAAAGGAAGGGTTTACGGTAGAATATCATCACTGTCCATCCGACCCAGAATCCATAGACGGATTGGTAATCCAAGAGTTGAAAGTAGGCATAGTTGATGGAACTGCACCCCATATAGTGGATCCCATTTATCCAGGATTAATGGATAGGTTAATAGATTTAGTCCAGTATATCGATGAGGATATTCTAAAGCCTTCAAAGAATGACATAATCAAGGCTAAAAGGAATAATAAAAAGGCCTATGGCAAAGCCTTCACCTATTTTAAGGCTGCAAAGATTATCTATAAGTTGATAGAGGAAAACAATAGGGATGGAGTAGATTTTAAAGGGATAAACAGGGAAGGCAGCCTATTGATAGATGAAATATTTTCAGAAAAACCCAGCGGTAGTGGAGAATTTTTCTTTAAAGAAAGGCACCTATTTTCCAATGCCAATACCCCTGAAGGCTTTATAGATTATACCGACTCCATATTAGAAGGAGTAAAAAGGGTAATCTATATAGAAGGGGATATGGGTACGGGTAAAGCTGAGATATTAAACAGGCTAATAGAGGAAGGAAGGATAAGGGACTATAGTTTGGAAGTTTATCATAATTCCACTATTCCTGAAGAGGTAGAAACTTTAATTATAAAGGATATAGACACTTGTATTACTAGCAATAGACGAGGACATGAATACGCCTACAAGAGGATAAATCTAAACCAATACTTTGATGAAAAGATAAAGGATGATAAGGATTACCAAACCTATGACTTGCTGATTAGTAAGGGCATATACCATCTTTCTAAGGCCAGGGAAAATCATGAAATTCTAGAAAAAGCCTATAGGCTGGCTATAAATTATGATGAGATAAATAGAGTAAAGGAAGAATTGGCAGAAGAGATATTTCATAATATCAAATAGTAATAAAGCTATAAGGAAGAAGCTCCTTATAGCTTTTCTATTACCCCCTTATAAAGGGCCTCAAAGACATGGTCTAAGCTATCGATTGGACAGCCTCCCTGTACGGTCTGAGGACTACCTCCACCTCTGATTTCTAGGGTCTTGGACGCTTCCTCTAAAACCTTCTTCATATTTATTTTTAGATTAGGGCTTCTACTCAATATGAATTGGCCAGTAGATTTTCCTTTAACTCCAAATAGTACTACCGTATTTTCTATTAGGTTGATATAGGGAAGTAGATTCTGCAGTTCTTTAAAATCCATATCCATGGATTGGTGGAGGATGAAATTGACCCCCTTGATGCTTTCTGCCTCCCTTATTAATTCTGCCGATATATATTTATACAGCCTTTCCTTCAAATATCTATTTTCCTTTTCTAAACCCTCCCTATCCTTATATAGCTTTTCCACCCTATCATAAACATCCTTGTCCTTGGAGGAAAGAAGCATGCTTATCCTTTGAATGGAATCGCTTTTCCAAGTATAATCCTTTAAAGCCCTGTTTCCGCATACAAATTCCACCCTGATATTTCCCTTATATGATTCAACCTTCCTTATCTTAATCATTCCAATTTCTCCAGTACTCCTTACATGGGTGCCGCAGCAGGGAGAAAAATCGATTCCATCAATTTCTACAATCCTAATATTGGAGTTAACTTTGGGATCCTTTCTAACGGGTAGTTTATCCATATCTTCCCTTTCAACGATATAGGACTTGATGGAGAAGTTGGAAAAGATTATCTTGTTGGCAAACTCCTCTACCTTTTCAATCTCCTCCTTGCTAATCATAGGAATATTTACATCGATATAGACGTATTCCTCCCCTATATAAAATCCGATGGTTTCACCATTGAACAGCTTATAGAAAGCTGAAGATAGCAGGTGTTGACCTGAGTGTTGCTGCATATAATCGAATCTGTTATTCCAATCTATGGATAGTTCTACTCTATCGCTGTGAATATTGTCCTTTACTACATGGACTATATCTAATCCATCTTCATAGGTATCTATAACCTCCACACCATTGATGGTCCCCTTATCCCTTGGCTGTCCACCAGCCAGATTAGGGTAGAAGATGGTCTTGTTAGTCTTTATATAATATTTATTGTCCATATATTTTTTCTCTACAATTCTAGCATCTATTTGACGCAGATATGGGTTTTCTAAATAGATTTTTTCTGTCATGACTCCGCCCCCTAGTCAATTTGGTACTATAATTATAATACCATTTTTTAAAGGAAACTGAAAACAAAATTAAGTTACTGTGTTATAATCTAAATATATAAATTAGAAAGGGAATGGATATGGGTAGTTATTTAACCATAGTAGGAATGCTCTTGATAATATGGTCTCTCAATAGGATGAATAGGAATAGAAATAAAAATAAAAAGGATTGATTAGATGAAAAGGCCTTTTGTCCTTCTAACTATTCCATTGATACTGGGAATTACATTTTACTATCATTTTAATGTAGAAATCCAGCTAATTTCCATCCTATTTATATCCATGATAATAATTAGCCTAATAGGGATAAAACTAAAACTTTCTATTATAGTACCCATCTTTTTCTCCTTGTTCTTATTGGGCATGTTAATTACAGCCACTAAAGCAGACAGCAGTAAGCTTATGGACTATGCCGATAGGTCTGTAGAGCTTAAGGGGGTTGTTAAAGACATTAGAAGCCTTTCAGAGGATGAGGGCAGGTATGTAGTCCAGGTAAATGGCATTTTAGATGGAGAAGGGGAAAGGGTAAGGGAGAAGGTATTATTAAAGCTGTTAGGAGATAAAAGTTTAAAAATTGGAGATGAAATTAGCTTTAGGGGAGTGTTAAGAAAACCCCTAGCTAATACCAACCCAAGGCTATTCAACTATAAGCTAAAGCTATTATCTGAAGATATACAGCTTACAATGGCCATTAGGGATAATTCAATAATAGATATTAAAGAGGCTAGCAATAGTTTTTTAATTAAGTTAAAGAGGGGATTTATTAAAAGGGTGGAAAGGGGAATAGAACCCTACTTAAATGAGGAAAGTAGCCCCTTAATCAAGTCCATATTGCTGGGGAGCTACTCCTATTTGGAAGAGGAAGATTTGGAGCTTTTTAGGGATCTAGGCCTAGCCCACATACTGGCTGTATCTGGTTTACATATTGGAATTATTGCAAGGCTATTTACCCTTACAATGGCTTATCTAGGAATCAATAGGAAGATAAATATGACAATTACCCTTGCAATCCTTTGGACTTATGCCTATATAATTGGATTTCCTCCCTCCATATTGAGGGCCAATATAATGTTTAGCATAATGTTACTGGCTCAGATAAGAAGATTACCCTATGACCCTATGAATGCCATGTTCTTTGCCTTATTCCTATTAGTTTTGATAAATCCCTTTTCTATATTCGATATAGGACTACAGCTGTCCTTTATGGCCACTTTTTCCATCCTGTTTTTTATGGATATAATAAGGCCTACATTGGATTTATATAGGGAGGGAATCCTTAAACCTTTGGGGGTAATTTTATTCGTTCAATTAGGGCTACTGCCAATTTTAGCTTATTATTTTAATAGGATTCCCCTCTTAAGCTTTTGTAGCAACCTGATATTGATGCCAGTATTTAGCCTTACGCTAATGCTCAGCATATTTTTGGTGTTTTTTTCTAATTTTACTGGCATAGCCTATGGAATCGGAATTTTGATAAATCTTCTGCTTAAGTTCCAATTTAAAATAATGGAGCTATTAAGCTATTTCCCTATTTTGAATATGAAGCTAGCATCACCTTCTATCTGTGGAATTTTTATCTACTATATAATAATATTGATGCTCTTTAAGCTTATAGATATTAGAAAACTCCCCAAGGGGTTAAATAAGGCTATGGTATTTTCGCTTTTATTTTTAGCCTTAATAAATATCATAGCCTATCAAACTGATTACAGCATGGCTGTAGAATTTATAGATGTGGGACAAGGGGACAGTATCTTAATTAGGAGTAAGGACGGTAACTATCTAATTGATACTGGCGGAAATCCCTTTGACGATTTTGATGTAGGTAAAAATATAGTCCTTCCATATCTGGAAAAGGAGGGCATATTTAAGCTTAAGGGAGTCTTTATCAGCCACTTTGATGCCGACCACTGTAAAAGTTTACCCTATCTAATTGACAATATGGAAATTGAGAATATATATTTAGGCTATGAAAGGGAAGAAAATGACCTTTATAATCAAATATTGGAGAAGGCCAAAAAAAGAAAAATACCCGTAAGGCTATTGAAGCAGGGAGATAAGATTAAAGTAAACCATAATACTAATATATATGTAGTGGGGCCAAATGATGAACTATTAAACAGCTCAAATACCTCGGATAATGATCTATCCTTGGTATTATTGCTAAAGTATTATGATTATAATATTCTGTTTACTGGAGATATTGAAAGATTGGGAGAAGAAGGGCTAATGAAAAGTTTAAATCTAGATGTGGACTTTTTGAAGGTAGCCCATCATGGCAGCAACACCTCATCTGGTGAGGACTTCTTAAAAAAATTTAAGCCTAAAGTAGGCTTTATGAGTGTAGGCAGAAATAATAGCTTTAACCATCCCCATGAGGAGGTTTTGGAAAGATATAAAAAGCATAATATTGAACTGTTTAGAACCGATGAATTGGGTCTTATCAGGCTTAAACTGGATGGGGATAAGTATGAAATTAAGCCTTTTATAAGGGAGAGGAAAAGCCTAGTGGGTATGATAAGGAATTATTGGCTGGAAATAATCTATTTGATAATACTATCTTTCCTTTCCTATAGGCTTGTAGTGGAATTCTTACTAGTAGAGGAGGAGATGGAGAAAATTGAATTACAAGGAATTTATAGATAAGGCAAAAAAGAAGGAATTAAAACCCCTATACCTTTTCTATGGAGAGGAAGAGTACCTTATCGATTATACCCTTTCAGCCTTAAAGGATATGTATATAGACGCTTCCTTTGAAGCCTTGAATTATATAAGACTAGATGGCAGGGAAATAGACTTTGAAAAAATAATGGATGCCTGTGAAACATTACCCTTCATGTCGGAAAAGAAGTTAGTAGTAATTAAGGATTTTCCATTACTTAAAAATAAGAAGGATGGGGATAGGCTTTCAGAAGAGTTAAAACTACCTCCTTCAAAGAACCCCCTCATTGAATACATGGGGAAATTGGCAGACTACTTGTGCCTGGTATTCCTTGAAAAGGAGAAAAGCGTAAACAGAAGTAGTGCCCTATATAAAGCCATAAAAAAACACGGGGATATAGTTGAGTTCAATAAATTAAAGGGTAGGGATTTAGACCTGTGGGTGGAAAATGGCTTTAAAAAACATAAGAGGAGGATAGCCAAAGCCAGTATAAATTATTTTATTCAACAATCTTCCTATTTCGACTCAAACAGGGATAAGACTCTATACGATTTAGAAAATGAGATTATCAAGATTTCCAATTATGTATCTGAGGATGAAATGGTTACAAACCATGTAATTGATCTTTTAATGGCTAAACCCTTGGAAATGAATGTATTCAACCTATTGAATAGCATAAGCCAAAAAGATGGCGAAAGGGCCATAAGGCTATTTAATGAAATGTATATGTCCAATGAACCGGTTTTATTTATACTCCATATGATAGTAAGGCAGATTAGAAATATGTTAAACTACAAGCTGTTAAGGGCTAAAGGCTACTCCGAAGGAGATGTATTCAGCAAGATGAATTTAAAGAAATACGAATATCAAAAGGTAGCAAATCAGAGCAGCAATTTTACAATAGAGCAGCTAGAAAGGGCCCTCATACATTGCCTTGAAACGGATAAGGCCATAAAGTCTACTTCCATAGAGGATAGGTTGGCCTTGGAAATGCTACTTACAAAGTTAACCTACCAAGTCTAAAAAGATAAAAAACTTCGGGATTGCCGAAGTTTTCTTTTATACAGCTTCCTTCATTTTTTCATTTAATTTTCTAGTTAAAGAGCTGATCTTTCTTGAAGCAGCATTCTTATGGATAACTCTCTTATGGCTTGCCCTTTTTAGCTTTCTATCTATAACTTTAAGTAATTCTTTAGCCTCATCAATATTATCATTTTCCAATGCTAAGTTGAATTTTTTAATGTAGGTTTTGATTTCAGATTTTCTACTTCTATTTAAAGCCGTTCTTTTTCTAGCAATTTTAATTCTCTTCTTTGCAGATTTGATATTTGCCAACTCTTTCACCTCCTCAGTTCTTAACAAAAGATATTTTACCATGAAGATGGATAAAAAGCAAGGATAATTAACCTTATTATACATAAAAATCGACATTAAAAGAAAACTAATATTAGTATTAGCTCTCATATTATATAAAAATAGGGAGGGGATAATTTGCTGCAGATAAGAACGGATTTAGCGATAGAAAATAGGGAAATATATCAACAAGCCTACCAAAAAGAAGCTCCAGGAATAGAGGTAGAGGAGGAAAAGGGTGAAAATTTTACCATAACCAGGGTGAAGATATTGGATGATAAGGGTTCAGAGCATTTGGGAAAGCCTAAAGGGGTCTATATAACCATAGATGTTCCAAGGCTAAAAAATGCAGACCAGGATCTAAAGGATGAGGTAAGCCAGCAGATAGCCAAGGAAATAAAGGGCTTAGGCTTAAGCGATGAAAACACTAAGACCCTAATAGTAGGATTGGGTAACTGGCATGTAACCCCTGATGCCCTAGGTCCTAAGGTGGTAGACAGGGTATTGGTTACAAGACAGTATTTTGTCGCCTATAAGAAGGAAGAAGACGAAACCGTAGCCAATGTGGCTAAAATCTCACCGGGGGTTATGGGTATTACGGGAATTGAAACTGGGGAGATAGTAAAGGGAATAGTTGAAAAGATCAATCCTGATTTAATTATTGCAGTGGATTCACTGGCTTCAAGGAGGATGGAAAGGGTAAGTACCACCATTCAAATCTCCAATACGGGCATAACTCCAGGTAGCGGTATTGGAAACAATAGGATTGGGTTAAATGAAGAATATTTAGGGGTTCCTGTAATAGCTATTGGGGTTCCAACGGTTGTAGATGCTGCCACCATGGTTAACGATACCATGGATTTAATAATTGGCTCCATGAAGGATGCAGCCAAGGTGGGAAGTGAATTCTATTCTATTTTAGAACAGATATCCAATGAGGACAAATATCAGCTGATAAGAGAGGTATTGGAACCCTTCATGCCAAATGTGGTGGTAACGCCAAAGGAAATAGATTTAATTATAGACGATCTGTCAATAATAATTGGAAACGGATTAAACATGGCTCTGCACCATGGAATAGACCTTCAGGATGTAAATCGATATATTAGATAGGGATAATACTCCTCAATCAATTATCATATACTTGTTATGGAGTGAATATAATCTATGTATTAAATACTTAAATTGAGGAGTGTTTTCATGAAGGATAAGGATACCAGAAACACATATATAATAATCCTATTGATTTGCCTTATAGCCTTTAACCTGGGTACAATTTTTATCAACATGAAAGCCGATAAGGGAAAGCCAGTCCTAAGCAGCAAAGCTACCTTTTTAAAGGACGGAAGTGCCCTTATTTCCCTTGCTAGTTCAACCAGCTCCATAATGAATCTCTATAAAAGCCAGCACTATATGGGAGAGGTGGAGGTTTTTAGTACCGATTTTTCTTTGGCTGAAAATATAATGAACTTTGTTAAAGCCCAATTTCCCTCCATCATGGTTATGAAGGATGATGAAGTAGCACTAGGTGAAGAAATCGATATAGAAAATGATTCATCTATAATTCAAGACTTTATAATCATAGATAGGTTGGAAGAATATGAGGATTTAATTATAATAGATGATTCCGATCCGGACAATATGACTGCCAATGTACCAAAACCTTTGAATATTAACCCATTGAAAATAGATAAAGAAAAGCCCTATATCCTTATATACCATACCCATGGTACAGAGTCCTATTCTTCTTTGGATAACAACATTCACCATACTACGGATAAGAATTTAAACGTCATAAGGGTAGGGGAAATTATTACTCAAGTTTTAGAGGGGAGGGGTCATAAGGTAGAGCATGTAACTAAATATCATGACATACCTTCCTATAATAAATCCTATAGCCAGTCATTAAAGACCATAAATGAGAAATTGGGGGAAAATAATAATTTAAAAGTTCTAATAGATGTGCATCGGGACGGCTTTGACCAAAAGGACCCCAAAGTAAGGGAAAACTTGCAAAATCTTCTTGAAAAGTCTAAAATCAATATAGAAGGAAAAGATGTGGCTACCTTTTTCTTCGTAGTTGGTCCAGACTCACCAAATAAAGAGGCTGTATTGAGCTTTGCTAAATATGTCAAGGCTATAGCCGATGTTTTGTATCCCGGTTTATGTACAGGCATTATGATTAAACCGGTAGGCAAATATAATCAGTTTCTTTCAGATTATTCGGCCTTAATAGAGGTGGGTAGTAATTTAAACACCATAGAAGAGGCGTTAGAGACGGCTAAATTAGTAGGGGAGATATTGAGTATTGCAATAGACAATATACTAGAATAAACTTTTTATAAATTGTAAAAAATGTTATAATAATTATACCTTTAGAAAAGGAGGGTACGACATGGAAGAGGATAACAAAAAATCGGTCAAGGCCGAAATAATAGAATGGATTAAGAGCATATTAATAGCTATTGTAATAGCCGTATTGATAAAAACCTTTGTATTTAATACTACCTATGTTTTGGGAAATTCCATGTATCCAACTCTACATGAAAGAGATAGACTATTTGCTAACAAGATTCCACTGTATTTTTCTGGACCCAAGAGGGGAGAGATAGTGGTCTTAGAAGCACCGGATGCATCCAATAAGGATTACATTAAAAGGGTAATTGGAATTGGAGGAGATACGGTAGCAATAATAGATGGAAAAGTCTACTTGAATGGCAAATTACTAGAGGAGGATTATATAGAAGAAGGGGCCTATACCCATGTTTATAATGAAAACTACTGGGAGGTTCCTGAAGGATATGTGTTTGTACTAGGAGACAATAGAGATGAAGGGGCTAGCAAGGATAGCAGGTACTTCGGCTGTGTACCTGTAGAATCAATTAAAGGAATTACTACCTTTAGATACTTCCCTTTTAACCATCGCTTTGGAAAAATAGATTAGTATAAAATTTCTATTAGAAGGCAAAATAAATAGGGTGGTTAAATTGGGTAGTAGAGTGGAAAAGCTAAAGTTAATCAGGAAAGAGAGAAGAAAAAAGCGTACAAAAGGTATAATCATCGTATTATCCTTATTCCTTTTATATTATGGAATAAAGATGGTAAACGATCATATCGAATATCTGGGATATTTAGACAACCCCATCATATTGGATATAGATATGGAACAGGGCAAATTGTACTTATTTGGAGAAAGCTATCTAATAGACTTAAAAATACTTAAAAGAGACCAATAAAAGGCCAGCTTGCTGGTCTTTTATTTACTTCCATATCCTTTTTTGATATAATTTAGTTTCAGAGTTATTGTAACACTATAAGGAGGAAAAATATGTCAAATATCAAATCGAGTAATATAAGAAACTTTTCTATTATTGCACATATCGATCACGGAAAATCTACCCTTGCCGACAGACTTATAGAAAAAACAGGTTTATTAGCGTCGAGACAGATGCAGGAGCAAGTATTGGACAGTATGGATTTGGAAAGGGAAAGGGGAATAACCATTAAGCTTAAGAATGTTAGGCTTAACTATAAAGCTAAGGACGGAGAGGAGTATATCCTAAATCTAATCGATACCCCAGGCCATGTGGACTTCAACTATGAAGTATCTAGGTCCTTAGCAGCCTGTGAAGGGGCGTTGCTGATTGTAGATGCAAGCCAAGGGATAGAAGCCCAGACCTTAGCTAATGTCTATCTGGCTTTAGAACAGGATCTAGAAATCATTCCAATTATCAACAAGATAGACCTTCCTAGCGCAAGACCTGAGGAGGTCAAAAGGGAAATAGAGGATATTATAGGAATTGAAGCGGAGGATGCCCCCTTAATATCGGCTAAAGAAGGCTTGAATATAGATGATGTTTTAGAGGCAATAGTAAAGAAGGTACCAGCCCCTAAGGGTGACAAGAATGCACCCTTAAAGGCCTTAATCTTCGATTCCTACTACGACAGCTATAAGGGTGTAGTAGCTTACATAAGGGTATTTGATGGGGTCCTTAAACCAGGCATGCAAATCAGGATGATGGCTACAAACAAGCACTATGAGGTAACGGAAGTAGGGGTTACCACTTCTAAGCAGGAGCCTGTAGATAAATTAGAGGCCGGAGATGTAGGATATGTAATAGCCAATATCAAGAATGTCAAGGATGCCCAGGTAGGGGACACCATAACTGATCACAACAATCCTACGGCTATCCCCCTTCCAGGATACAAGGAAGTAGTTCCCATGGTATACTGCGGAATATATCCTGCTGAGGGTGAGGACTTCAACACCGTTAGGGATGCCCTTGAAAAGCTACAGGTAAACGATGCAAGCCTTATATTCGAACCGGAAACTTCAGCTGCTCTAGGCTTTGGCTTTAGATGTGGATTTTTAGGGCTACTCCATATGGAAATAATCCAGGAACGACTAGAAAGGGAGTTTGACCTAAATATTGTAACTACTGCACCAAGTGTAATATACAAGGTTAAGACCAAGTCTGGTGAGGAATTATCCATTCAAAATCCTACCAACCTTCCTAAGGAGACGGAAATAGAATATATGGAAGAGCCTATCGTTACAGCTACCATCATGACGCCAACCGATTATGTTGGTGCTGTTATGGAGCTTTGCCAAAATAGGCGGGGAGTATTCATAAATATGGAATATTTGGAGGAGACCAGGGTAAATCTTCATTATGAGCTGCCATTAAATGAAGTAATATACGATTTCTTTGATGCTCTGAAATCTAAAACCAGGGGTTATGCCTCCTTAGATTACGAGCTTAAGGGCTATCAGCAGTCCGACTTGGTAAAACTAGATATATTGATAAATGGAGAGTTGGTAGACGCCTTTTCCATTATAGTCCACAGGGAGAAGGCTTATGAAAGAGGAAGAAGCATTGCTGAAAGATTAAAGGAGGAAATACCACGCCATCAATTTGCCATCCCAATACAGGCGGTAATTGGCTCTAAAGTAATTGCTAGGGAAACTGTAAGGGCCTTGAGAAAAGATGTGTTGGCTAAATGTTACGGTGGAGACATTACTAGAAAGAAAAAGCTACTAGAAAGACAAAAAGAAGGTAAGAAGAGAATGAGGCAAATTGGTTCAGTAGAGGTTCCACAGGAGGCCTTTTTAGCAGTCTTAAAATATGATGATAAATAGGAGTGGTTAAACTAAGATAGGAAAATTGAGAGGAAGATTTTTTTGAAGGATTTAGGATTATATATCCATATACCCTTTTGCAGGAGCAAGTGCTATTATTGTGATTTTGTATCCTTTTCAGGTAAAGAGACTAAAATTGATGAATATACATCCTTCCTATTAAAGGAAATAGAATTATACAAGGATATATTAGATGAATATAGGCTAAAGACCATATTCATTGGTGGAGGAACTCCTTCCTATATAGAGGGCAAATATATAGGAAGGATACTCGATAAAATCTATAAAAGCTATGATGCAGGTGGGCTAGAGGAAGTTACAATAGAAGTTAATCCAGGAACTTTAGATGAGGAGAAATTAAAAATATATAGGGAATATGGAATCAACAGGGTAAGTATAGGGGTTCAAACTTTAAATGATAATCTATTGAAAGCCATTGGAAGGACCCATACTTCCTTAGACTTTTACAATAGTTTGGAATTATTAAGGAAATTCGGCATCAACAACATCAATGCTGATTTAATATTCGGCCTTCCTGACCAGACTTTAGAGGACTGTGAAGAGGCCTTAGAAAAGCTAGCCCATCTTGAAATAGAGCATATTTCCTATTACAGTCTTATCTTAGAGGAAAGGACCCTGATGGATAAGTGGTATAATGAAGGAAAGATAGAACTACCTCATGAGGATGAGGAAAGGAAGATGTATCATAAGGGAATAGAAATCCTTACAAGCAGGGGATATAGTCATTATGAAATTTCTAATTTTTCCAAGAAGGGCTTTGAATGTAAACATAATCTATTTTATTGGAAACTTAAACCCTATATAGGTTTAGGCTTGGCTGCCCATTCCAATATCCACAAGAAGAGATTTTGGAATTATAATAATTTTGAGGATTATTATAATAGTTTAAAAAGGGATAGTTTCCCCATAGATGGGAATGAGGATATAGACCATAAAATGGAGATGGCTGAATACCTTATAATGGGCTTAAGGCTTATAGAAGGTATAAATAAAAAAGATTTTAATGAGAGATTTAACGTAGATGTGGATTCTATCTATAAGGATGTTTTGAACAAGTATAGGGAACAAGGTCTGTTATATATAGATGACCAATGGATAAGATTTACTAAAAAGGGATTAGATTTATCCAATATAGTATATGTGGATTTATTACCATAATTTTAAAAAGGTATTGACAAAGGCCCAAGGATTATGATAATTTTAAATTAGCACTCAATAGGGTTGAGTGCTAATAAACGTCCTACACATAATTTTGAGGTGATAAAATGTTGGATGAGAGGAAAAAGAAGGTTCTTTATGCCGTTATAGATAGCTATTTGCTTACAGCTGAACCCATTGGATCTAGAACCATATCAAAAAGATATAATCTAGGGGTTAGTTCTGCTACCATCAGAAATGAGATGTCCGACTTAGAAGAATTAGGCTATTTGAGTAAACCTCACACATCTTCAGGAAGAGTTCCTTCAGATAAAGCATATAGGCTGTATGTAGATCAACTATTGAAAACCAAGAAGCTTAAGATAGATATGAACAAGAAGGAAGAGATAAAGAGGAAACTTACTAAAGAGTCTAAGGAAATAGATGAATTAATCCAGAATGCAGCTAAGATATTATCGGCTATAACCCATTATACTGCACTGGCTATATCACCTCAATTGAAAAAGATACGCTTAAAACACATTCAATTGATTCCTATAGATGGAAGCGAAATATTACTGGTCTTAGTTGGAGAAAAGGGCATAGTTAAAAATACCATATTTAATATTGAACATGGAATACCAGAAAATCAACTAAATAGGATATCTAATTTCCTTAACCATAAGCTGAAAGGCTTAACCATTGATGATATAGAAAAGGCAATTGAAAGGCCAATAATAGAAGAGATGTATGAATTTAAAGATATTATAGATAAGATAATCCCCATAATCGATAAATCTCTAGAAACCATGGATGATGTAGAAGTGTATTCAGATGGAATTACTAAAATATTTGATTTCCCCGAGTATAAAGATTTAGATAAAGCTAGATCTTTTATCTCCTTTATTGAGGATAAGGAACTATTAATAGACTTACTGATGAACAATCCTATAGAGAACGGAATAGAAATTACCATTGGGGATGAAAATATTTATGAACCCTTGAAGGATTGTAGTTTAATTACCACCACATATAAATTAGGTGATATGACCATAGGTAGAATTGGCGTTATTGGTCCGACCAGAATGGATTATTTAATGACTATCAATTCATTGAAGATATTCTCAATGAATCTAACTGAAATATTGACTAGGTTATTGGGCGAAGAATAGAGTGTAATTTAAATTACACTCTATAAAAGCTTAAAATAGGATAAAGGGTGATTAAATGGAAAAAAAAGAAGTACTTAATGAAGAACTGGCAAAAGATGAAAAGGCCGCTGATGAAGAAATAAAGGAAGAAGCTAAGGAAGAAGGCGAAAAAGTAGAAGTTAAAGAAGATGAAGAACAAAAAGGTGAAGAAAACAAGATAGAGGAGTTGACAAATCAGCTTCTTAGGTTACAGGCAGATTTTGTCAACTACAAAAACAGGGTAGAAAAGGAAAAGGATAGGATATATAGCAATGCAACGGAAGAGCTTATAACTGAGCTATTGCCCGTACTGGATAACTTTGAAAGGGCTTTAGAAAGCGTAGAAGAGAAAGACGGCTTTTATGAAGGTGTAAAGATGATCTATGACCAAATATTAAAAGTACTTAATGATAAAGGCCTTGAAGAAATCGACTGCTTGGGTAAGGAATTCGACCCAAATTACCATCATGCTGTATTTGCAGAAGATGTGGAAGGTAAAGAAGAAGGAACTATATTAGAAGTATTGCAAAAAGGATATCTACTAAATGACAAGGTTATCAGACCTAGTATGGTTAAAGTAGCTAAATAAATATTTTTAAGGAGGAATTCAAATGGGAAAAATAATTGGTATCGACTTAGGAACCACTAACTCATGTGTTGCTGTAATGGAAGGTGGAGAACCTATTATTATCCCTAACGCAGAAGGGAATAGAACCACCCCTTCAGTGGTAGCCTTTACTAAAGATGGTGAGAGACTGGTTGGTGAAACGGCAAAAAGGCAAGCCATTACAAACCCAGACAGGACAATTAGCTCTATAAAGAGAGAAATGGGTAAGGATTATAAAAAGAATATTGATGGAAAGGATTACACTCCTCAGGATATTTCTGCCATGGTGCTTCAGAAGATAAAGGCGGATGTGGAAAGTTACTTAGGAGAAAAGGTTACAGATGCAGTTATTACAGTTCCTGCCTACTTTACAGACAGTCAAAGGCAAGCCACTAAGGATGCCGGAAGAATTGCTGGACTTAACGTAAGAAGAATAATAAATGAGCCAACTGCAGCAGCTTTAGCCTACGGATTGGATAAGGGTGAAGGCCAACAGAAGATAATGGTCTTTGACTTGGGTGGTGGAACCTTTGACGTTTCCATTTTAGAAGTAGGAGATGGAGTATATGAGGTATTAGCTACAAGAGGAAATAACCACCTGGGTGGAGACGATTTCGACCAGGCTATAATCGATTATGTGGCCGAAGAGTTTAAAAAACAACATGGAGTGGATTTAAGGGAGGACAACATGTCCTTGCAGAGATTAAAGGAAGCTGCAGAAAAGGCTAAGAAGGAATTGTCCTCTACTATGACTACTAATATAAATCTTCCCTTCGTAACTGCAACTGCCTCTGGTCCATTACACTTGAATATGGATCTTACAAGGGCTAAGTTTGAGGAATTAACTGCCCACCTGGTTGAACAGACTATGGAACCAGTTAAATTGGCCTTAGAGGATGCTGGACTTTCAGCAGGAGACATTGAGAAGGTTCTATTAGTAGGAGGTTCTACTAGAATACCAGCAGTACAGGAGGCAGTTAAGAGGTTAATTGGAAAGGAACCACAAAAGGATATCAATCCTGATGAATGTGTTGCCATAGGTGCTGCCATTCAGGGTGGAGTTTTAAGTGGGGAAGTAAAGGACCTACTTCTATTAGACGTAACTCCTCTATCCCTAGGTATTGAGACCTTAGGTGGGGTAACAACCGTATTAATTGAAAGAAATACCACTATCCCAACTAAGAAATCACAAATATTCTCTACTGCAGCCGATAATCAAACGGCAGTAGATATACACGTGGTGCAAGGGGAAAGGCATTTGGCTAAGGACAATACAACTCTAGGAAGATTCCAATTAACTGGAATACCACCTGCACCAAGAGGAGTGCCACAAATAGAAGTAACCTTTGATATAGATGCCAACGGTATTGTAAATGTAAGTGCCAAGGACTTAGGTACAGGAAAAGAGCAGAGCATCACTATTACAGCATCTACTAACTTGACAGAAGAAGAAATAGAACAAAAGATTAAGGAAGCTGAAAAGTTTGCTGAAGAAGATAAGAAGAAGAAAGAAGAAATAGAAGCTAGAAACAATGCAGATTCCATCATCTATCAAACTGAAAAGACCTTGAAGGACTTAGAAGGTAAGATTTCAGCCGATGAGAAATCTAAGGTAGAAGAGAAGCTAAATGCTCTTAAGAAGGCCCTTGAGGGAAGCGATACTGAGGAAATCAAGAAGAAGACTGAAGAGGTTACTCAAGAATTTTATGCCATATCACAGAAATTATATGAACAGGCCCAAGCCCAGGCAGGCCAACAGACAGCTGGAAGTTCCAACGATGAAGATGTGGTAGATGCTGATTACGAAGTAATGGACGAAGACGAATAAAATATATATTTCAAAAATCAAAGCTAAATCTGTTGGATTTAGCTTTGATTTTTGATAAACTATGATTGGATTAAATTGAAGGTTGGTGATATCGGTTGAAAGATTACTATGAAATACTCAATGTATCAAGGGATGCTAGCCAAGATGAGATAAAGTCAGCATTTAGGAAACTGGCGAAAAAATACCACCCAGACCTGAACCCAAATGATAAAGAAGCGGAAAGAAAATTTAAAGAAATAAATGAAGCCTATGAGGTATTAGGCGATCCGGAGAAGAGAAAAAGGTATGATACCTTTGGGCATGATGGAGTAAATGGTCAAGGAAACTTTGAGGGAGGTTTTGGTGGTTTTAGCGATATATTCGATGATATATTTGATTTTGACATATTTGGCGGAGGATTTGGCCGCAGCTCTTCAAGAAGAAGGGGGCCTGTTAGAGGGGCTGATTTAAGATATAATCTGGATTTAGAATTTGAAGAGGCGATTTTTGGAGTAGAAAAGGAAATTCAAATAAGAAGGTCGGACACCTGTAGCACATGTAATGGCAGCGGAGCCAAACCAGGGACTCAAAAGGAGACCTGCAGTAAGTGTAATGGTAGGGGAGAGGTAAGATATGCACAACAGACTCCCTTTGGACAATTTGTAAGGGTTGCCACCTGCGACCAATGTGGAGGTACAGGAGAAATTATTAGGGAAAAATGTCAAAGCTGTTCGGGTACTGGTAAGGAGATGAAGAATAAGAGGATAAAGGTAAAGGTACCAGCTGGCGTAGACACAGGTTCCATTATCTCCATCAGGGGAGAAGGAGAAGCAGGAGAAAATGGAGGGCTGCCAGGAGACTTATTTATCTATATTACTGTTAAAGAACATGAAATATTTGAAAGGAAAGGGAACGATATCTATTTAACAGTACCCATTTCCTTTACTGATGCTGCCTTGGGAGCTGAAATAGAAATACCTACTTTAGAAGGGACAGAAAGCTTTACCATACCTGCAGGAACACAACCAGGAACAAGCTTTAGACTAAGAAATAAAGGGGTTCCCAATGTAAAGGGTATTGGTAAGGGAGATTTATACCTTCAGGTAGAGGTTAAGGTGCCTACCAAATTAACTCAAAGGCAAAAGGAATTGCTAAAGGAATTTGCTAAGGAAAGTGGAGAACCTTACAAGGGAAAAAAAGGATTCTTTAATAAGGTAAGGGATGCTTTTAGCAATTGACCAATCACTCAGTAGTAGAGTGATTGTTTTTCTTTGATATGGTATTTTTAATGGATTTAGGGTATAATATTTTGAGACTTAATAAAAGGATGTGAAGGTTTATGAAGTGGGTTGAAGTTCAGATTAAAACAACTACAGAGGCAGAAGAACTGGTTACAAATATTATGTATGACTTAGGAGTAACTGGGCTTGCCATAGAAGATCCCAATGATATTTTAGCCTTTCAACAATCGGAAGAGGATTGGGACTTTATAGATCCAGAACTGGTAAAGCAGGACTATGAAGGAGTAATAATCAAGGCTTATTTTCCTGAAGATGATAATCTAGATAAAAAGATAGAGCTGGTAAGGGAAAATATTGAGGTAATCCCCCAAAACGAAAGGGGTAAAAAACTAGGAGAGGTTACCGTAACCGAAGTATATGAAGAGGATTGGGCTGAAGCCTGGAAAAAATACTATAAACCCGTAAGGATTGGTGAGAGAATAGTCATCAAACCTACTTGGGAGGAATATGAAAAAAATGAAGATGAGCTGATAATTGAACTTGACCCAGGGATGGCCTTCGGAACTGGTACCCATGAAACTACCATGATGTGTATCGAGGCTTTGGAGTCCTATGTAAAGGATGGACATAAGCTATTCGATATAGGTTGTGGAAGTGGAATTTTAAGCATAGTTGCAGCAAAACTAGGGGCAAAAAAGGTAATAGGAGTGGACATAGACAGCACATGTGTCAAAGTATCTCAGGAAAATATTAGGATGAATGAAGTGGAAGATTTAATTGAAATAAGGCAAGGGAATCTTTTAGACGTTGTCCATGAAAAGGCCCATATTATAGTTGCAAATATAATAGCAGAGGTCATCATAGAAATGACCGACTATGTTCCCGACTACCTTTATGATGGAGGAATTTTCATAGCCTCCGGAATTATTTTGGAAAAGGTAGATAGGGTAAGGAAAAAGCTAGAGGACAAGGGCTTTAAAATTTTAGAGATAAAATACTTAGGCCAGTGGGCTTTAATAGCAAGTGCATTAGAATAAGGTGGGTATATGCATAGATTTTTTGTCGATAAGGAACAGGTTTTTCAAGATAGGATTGAAATCATCGGTAAGGATGTTAAACATATAAAAAACGTCTTAAGACTTAGAAAAAAAGATAAGATAGAGGTTTTATCGGAAGGTAAAACCCATATATGTGAAATAGAAGAGCTAGCATCTGATAGGGTGATAGTATCCATTCTGGATGCTTTTGAAGGTAAGAATGAGCCGACCATAGATATTATACTCTTTCAGGGTGTAGCTAAGGGAGACAAGATGGATTTTATAATTCAAAAATCCACAGAAGTAGGGGTTAAGGAGATATATCCCCTTATAACCAATAGGACGGTAGTAAAGATAAAGGATGAGAAAAGGGAACAAAAAAAGATTGAACGGTGGAGAACAATAGCCGAAGAAGCTGCAAAACAGAGTAAGAGGGATATGATACCCAAGGTTCATAGTACCATAGGCTTTAAAGAGATGTTGGAAATATTAAAGGGAGAAGAAAACATAATAATTCCCTATGAGATGGAAGAAACCTTCACATTAAAAGAGGCTTTAAAGGATGTGAAAGGCCATAGGATTTCCATCATAATAGGTCCAGAAGGAGGATTTGATGAGGAAGAGGTAAAACTAGTTAAGGATGTGGCTGGCAAGGCCGTAACATTAGGCCCTAGAATTCTAAGGACTGAGACTGCCGGCATTTTAACTATGTCCATTATTCTGTACGAGTTGGGAGATTTAGGAGTGAGAAGATGAAAAGAGTAGCTTTTTATACTTTAGGCTGTAAGGTCAACCAATATGAAACTGAAGCCATGGAGGAATTATTTAAAAATAGAGGTTATGAAATAGTAAGCAATAGGGAAGAGGCAGATATATATATAATCAATACCTGTACGGTTACCAATCTAGGAGATAGAAAATCTAGGCAGTTTATAAGAAGGGCCAAGAAGATGAATGAGGATTCCATAATAGCAGCAGTAGGTTGTTACTCCCAGGTAGCCCCAGAGGAAGTAGAAGCAATAGATGGGGTGGATATAGTAGTTGGTACTACCGATAGAAATAGGATTGTGGATTTGTGCGAAGAGGCTAAATCTAAAAATAAGAAGATAAATGTGGTTAAGGATATAAAGTATCACAAAGAATTTGAACCCTTAAATATATCCGACCTACCCTATAAGACTAGAGCCTATATAAAAATACAGGAAGGCTGTAATCAATTTTGCAGCTACTGTATAATTCCCTATGCAAGGGGTCCCATACGTAGTAGGGATTTAGAGGATATTATAATGGAAGCCAAAAGACTAGCCAAAGCTGGTTTTAAGGAAATCATCCTTACGGGCATCCATGTAACTTCCTATGGCAAGGACTTAAAGGGCTTAAGTCTTACAGATGTAATAGAAGAGGTAGCTAAAATAGATGGAATAGAAAGGATTAGGCTAAGCTCCATAGAGCCAACCTTTGTCGATAAGGACTTCTTAGAAAGGGTGGTTAAAACTGGTAAACTCTGTGACCATTTCCACCTATCCCTACAGAGTGGAAGCGATAGTGTATTAAAGAGGATGAATAGAAAATATACAACTAAGGAGTATAGGGATATTGTAAAGCTGATAAGGGAGTACATGCCGGAAGCAGGTATTACAACTGATATAATTGTAGGCTTTCCAGGAGAGACCGATGAAGAGTTTGAAGAAAGCTATAGATTTGTAGAGGATATCCGTTTCTCCAGAATACACGTGTTCAAATACTCCCCTAGAAAGGGAACCCCAGCTAGCCAGTTTAAGGAACAAATTCCTGGAGATATCAAGCAGATAAGAAGCGATAGGCTCATCCGTCTAGGGGATGAATTGATGGAGGAATTCCATAAGGCCTTTATTGGAAGAACCTTAGAGCTTTTATTGGAAGAGGAAAAGGATGGCTTTATTGAAGGTTATACTACCAATTATATAAGGGTGAAGGTAAAAGGCCATAATGATCTGCAAGGGAAGATACTCCCTGTCAGGATAAGTGGTCAAGAGGAGGATTTTTTAATAGGGGAAATAGAGGAATTTTAAAATTTTTGTAGAATATATCTATTAGAGGAGGTGAAAAGATGAGCGATTGCATATTCTGTAAAATAATTAATAGAGAGCTTCCTTCAGAAATAGTATATGAAGATGATGAAATTCTAGCCTTTAAAGATGTTAATCCTCAATCACCGGTTCATATTTTGGTAATCCCAAAGGAACATATTGAATCCTTAAACCATATAAATAGCAGCCACTCTAATTTGATAGGCAATATATTTGTTACCATAAGAAATATAGCAGAAGAGTTGGGAATCGATAAAGAAGGCTATAGGGTTGTAAATAACTGTGGTGAAAACGGAGGTCAGACGGTCTCCCACATCCATTTTCATATATTAGGAGGGCGTAAATTTTCTTGGCCACCCGGTTAATATATCTTGCACAAATTGAAAACTTAATGTATAATGGTCTAGTATTATATTCCTATCTCCATAGATAATATGGGGCACTCTTGAAGCGGAAGAGGGGAGGGAGAAGTTCATGGCAGAAGTTAGGGTAGGAGAAAATGAATCTCTAGACAATGCGCTAAGAAGGTTTAAGAGGCAATGTGCCCGTTCAGGTGTTCTTTCTGAATATAGAAAAAGAGAGCATTATGAAAAACCAAGTGTAAGGCGTAAGAAAAAATCAGAAGCAGCTAGAAGGAAAAGACGTAGAAATTAATGAGAAGGTGAGGCTATGACCTTAAAAGATAAATTGATGGAAGACCTAAAGGCTTCCATGAAAAATAAAGATAGCGTTAGGAAAAACACCATAACTATGATTAGAGCTGCTATTAAACAACTAGAGCTAGATCAGCGAAAAGAGCTAGAGGATGACGAAGTATTAGAAATCATATCTAAACAATTAAAAGAGAAAAGAAATGCTTTAGAGGATTTTAAAAAGGCCGAGCGCCAAGATCTAATCGATTTAACTGAAGAAGAAATCAATATTTTATTGGAGTATCTGCCAAAACAACTTTCCGATGAAGAATTAAGACAAATAGTAATAGAAACTATAGATGAAGTAGGGGCAAAGGATTTAAAGGATATGGGTAAGATTATGAAATCCATTATGCCTAAGATAAAAGGGAAAGCTGATGGCGGCAGGGTCAATAAAATAGTTAGGGAAATTTTAAAATAAACCTGGAGTTTTACTCCAGGTTTTTATTGTATACGAAGTAGGGTAATAATATAATAGTAATAGGGGGTGAAATATTGAAGAAGCTTAGAATATGGGCCTTTGTAATCCTAGCATTTATTTTAATGAATGGGGTTATTTTTGCAGAAAATGAAGCAGATGTATATGTAATACCCATTAAAGGCGATATAACTAGGGCCAGCTATAATTTTTTAAGGGATAGTCTAGATAAGATTGTTAACAATTCTACTAAAGCCATCATATTTGAGATAGATACCTATGGCGGCTTAATAAGCGAAGCTGAAAAGATAAAGAACCTAATAATCGGACTGGAAGTGCCTACCATAACTTTCGTAAACAATAAGGCAGAATCAGCTGGAGTGCTAATTTCAATAGCAGGAGAAAAGCTTGTCATGGCTGAAAGTTCTACCATCGGCTCTGCTGAAACCAGTCCAGATACGGAAAAGGTCTTATCCATGTGGAGGAGTTTTTTAAGGGATGTTGCCCAATTAAGGGGCAGGAACCCCCAAATAGTGGAAGCCATGGCAGATAAGGATATCCATATAGAAGGCCTTTCCGAAAGGGGTAAGCTATTAAACCTTACCAGTAGGGAGGCTTTGGAATATGGCATCTGCGATTTGATATCCAACGACTATGATGAAATCCTATCCCATTTTAACATTTCCTATACTAGCATAGTAGAAGTGGAGGAGAGTTTAGAGTTAAAGGCAGCTAAGTTTTTATCTGGTTCCTTTATAAGTACCTTACTCTTAACTTTAGGATTTGTCGGTCTGGTGGTGGAATTGTTTACACCCGGTTTTGGTATAGGAGGGACCATAAGCATTATATCTTTTGGCTTGTTCTTTGCAGGCAATATATTAGCGGGCAATTCCCAATGGACTTCCTTGGCTGTATTTGTAACCGGACTAATATTGTTGGTTATAGAGGCCATTATACCCGGTTTTGGACTTCCTGGGATATCTGGCATCATATTGGTAGTATTGGGTGCGATCCTTGCTATGGCTTCAGTTACCCAAGCCCTGATGTCTGTAAGTGTGGCCATTATAATAACTACTCTTATTACCTTGCTCTTGATTAAACGCGGTTCTAAAAGCCCTATATTCGATAAGATAATCTTAGATACTCAGCATAAAGAGGAGGAAGGTTATGTAAGTGCTAAACCCAAAGATGAATATCTAGGAAAAGAAGGGATCGCAGTAACCGAACTTCGCCCTTCTGGAATTATTGAAATAGATGGAAGAAGATTAGATGCCCTATCTAGTGGAAACTTTATACAGAAAAATACTAGGGTAAAGGTAATAAAGGTAGAAGGTTCAAAAATAATTGTGAGGAGGATTTAATCTATGCCAGGAACTTTTGTCTTTACAGTAGGTATTGCTTTTCTAATCATCATATTTGTGATGCTATTTTTTACTTTTATTCCCGTTGGGCTATGGATTACGGCTTACTTTTCAGGGGTTAAAATTGGTATTAGTACCCTAATAGGGATGAGATTAAGAAGGGTAGTGCCATCAAGAATAGTCAATCCATTGATTAAGGCCACAAAGGCTGGATTATCCATAGGGGTGGATAAACTAGAGGCCCACTATCTTGCTGGTGGGAATGTAAACACCTTGGTGGATGCTTTAATAGCAGCCCAAAGGGCCAATATACCCCTGGAATTTGAAAGGGCTGCTGCTATAGATTTGGCAGGAAGGAATGTTTTAGAGGCAGTGCAGGTAAGCGTTAATCCTAAGGTTATTGAAACCCCCCAAATTTCTGCCGTTGCTAAAGATGGTATAGAGGTAATAGTAAAGGCTAGAGTTACGGTAAGGGCCAATATCGAAAGGCTGGTAGGGGGAGCTGGAGAAGAAACCATCATAGCAAGGGTAGGAGAAGGGATAGTTACTACAGTGGGTAGTTCAGAAGCCCATACCGATGTATTGGAAAATCCAGACTCCATATCTCAAACTGTACTGGATAAGGGTTTAGATTCTGGTACTGCCTATGAGATACTTTCCATAGATATAGCAGATGTAGATGTGGGAAGAAATATAGGGGCAAAACTACAAACTGATCAAGCCGATGCTGATAAGAGGATTGCCCAAGCCAAGGCAGAAGAAAGAAGGGCCATGGCTGTAGCAAGAGAGCAGGAAATGATAGCTGAAGTTCAAGCTATGAAGGCTAAGGTAGTAGAGGCAGAAGCTCAAGTACCCTTGGCTCTAGCAGAAGCCTTGAAAAAAGGAAATATAGGTTTTATGGATTATTATAATATGAAAAACATATTAGCCGACACCGAAATGAGGGATTCCATTTCTAAGATGGCTAAAGATGACAAATCCGAAGAGTAAGGGGCGATAAAATATGCCACAAGGCCTATTAGTTTTTATAATCATATTCATAATAGATATGATATTTAAGAGTATTAAGGATAAGCAAAAAATCGAAAGGGCCATGAATGAAAGAAGAAAACAAGTAGAAGGAAGGCCCGCAAGTTTAGAAAAAACAGTAAAGCCAATAGAGGAAAAGGCGGTAATAGAGGAAAACCCTGAACCATTAATGGAAGAGGATATAGAGGGATATATAATAGATATAAACAGAGCAGATGAAGAAATTCAAACTAAAGTCAGCTATGATGAAGCAGCCTTGATGGTGGATGTAATTAGAAATTCTACCATATATGATAAAGAGATAGTCCCTGCTGTTAAAAAGGATATTGTGAAAGGGTCAAAGAAGAAAGAGGATGCCATAAAAAGAGATATTCTAAAGGGGATAATATATTCAGAAATATTGTCTGAGCCAAAGGGCCTAAAATATATGAGAAGGAGCATTTAAGTTTGCTCCTTCTTTTTTCTGGCTCTTTGTCAATAGTTGGGGTGGGATTTTCTTAAATCCCGCTCCATTA
>ERZ773359.2000-NODE-2000-length-26685-cov-12.468795_pt1 | contig 26685 bp, 27 predicted proteins | sample MGYA00374955_ERZ773359 | MGnify/ENA primary metagenome ERZ773359 (study PRJEB29098, sample SAMN04486028) | biogas fermenter metagenome | study: EMG produced TPA metagenomics assembly of the Biogas fermentation microbial communities from Germany - Plant 4 DNA1...
TTCGGTCCGGAACTTGATTCCTCTGGTTAAGTTACGGCGACCATTGTGCGTTTTGAAAAGTAACCCGCAAATTCATTCCAAAAAACAGCGGGCGGTCCGGGCGTTTCAACACTAATTCTGCCGGATACTTTTTTTGTTATTGAAAATACTATACCCGGAGGTGTTTTAAATGAATTTAACCGCAAAAGAAAGATATCTTCTGGAGGACCAGAAAAGACATGAAGAAATATGTATCCAGAAATATTCAAACTATGCCGATATGGCATCGGATCAGCAACTAAAAGACATATTCAATCAAAACGCCCAAATGGAACAACAGCACCTTAACACGATTAATCAGCTTCTGGGCGGCCAGATACCGTCAACAAACCAGCAGAGCGGAGGAAGCAGCCAGCAGCAACAGCAGCAGCAAAAAAGTTTCATGCCGCAAAGCGGAACGCAGAATTATCAAAACAGCGATAAGGATTTATGCACGGATATGCTTATGACGGAGAAATACGTGTCAGACGCTTATAATACCGCAATATTTGAGTTTAAAGACCCGCAGATACGGAATGTTTTGAATCATATACAGAAAGAAGAACAACAGCATGGCGAAGCAATATTCAATTATATGAACAGCAAGGGTATGTACACCTCGCAATAAGGCGATAAGGGGTATATGTAAACCCTATACCCCTTACGATTCCCTGTTCAATAAAAGCATTACGCCTGTTTTTACTTTACAATAATTGCAGGATACATTAAGATAAAGTAAGAAATGGGCGGTGAGAAAATGGCACGCGATAAATTCGAGCAGTTCCTGCGGCACCGGCAAAGCCTGTTGTATCAATATAAAATGGGTGACTTAACAAAAAATGAATTTATTGAAGAAAATTACAGGACCATTGAAAAGCTAGGAATAAAACCGTTTAAAATAGTAGACAACATAAAAAAATCGATATATAACTACCATTATTATAATGTGCTGGCAAAGTTTCATTACAGGCTGTCCAAGGATTACCCGTCCGGCAGTAAGCAGTGGCGCCACTGCATTTTACAGTCAAATAATTATTATTTTGAAAAAGATAAGGCAACGATGACTCTACTTAATCTTTTGGATTACAGGAATATTGACGCTTATTTTGTTAAAGTCAGATCAAAAAAATTGAAAAATAAGCTTTTTGAAATAGTAATACGCGATCCTGATGTTCTTATGGAAATTAACACGCTTTCATTACGGTATGGCGGCATGGAAGCGTATGATCTCGTTCTCCATTCAAAAAATCCGGTAATATTGAAGAGTCTTCGCAGTAATGGCGTTTTTCGCGATGAAAAAATACAATCGCTGGCAGACAGCTATATAAACCAGACTTATTGATATAAACAGCATAATTTGTTGAATTGATGAATATTTTCCGTTGATACAAGTAATAATTGCTTGGTATTGTTATCTTGCCTCGAGGGAAAAATATTAAAAAACACTAAGAAAGAGGTGAGAAAATTGTCGAGACCAAAAACTCCGCTGGTTCCTTCCAAAAGAGAACAGCTTACAAAGTTCAAAATTGAATGCGCAAAAGAAATAGGTGCCTTGCAATATATTAAAGAGAACAATGACCACTACAAAGGAGACCTGACTTCCTACGAAAATGGGAAACAGGGAGGACCCATCGGCGGGCAAATGGTAAAACGAATGATTGAGATGGCTGAAAAGCTATTATAAATAATTGAATATGATAAACAAATCCTGCGAAGCTATATCAAAATCGCAGGTTTTTTATTTCGTTCATTATTTTGAAGACCTGCAATAATCTGTTGTGACAGCGTAATAAATATCTTTTCACTATTATACAGCGTTGTTTATGTCCAATTCGGCAGCATTTATCATACCATTCCATTATGTAAACTTTCTGCCTGCATGTACATAAAATAAACTAAGAATAATTAAAAGGAGGTATGCCCGTATGACCTACAGAGACGCTTTGTTGGCTTCCAAAGGACGTGATAACAACAGATTTGATGTTTTGGGGGCAAGAAGAGAAGCATGTCCTCAAAAAAAGGGAACGATACTGCGTATTTTTATTCCGGCAGGAGCTGAAATCAACGTGCTGAATATTTTTGAAATATCTTCTCCGAGCGGTATATGCATAATCATAAGACTTCCGTTTCTTAAAAAGCTGTGCGGCTTCTCAGACAATGATCTCGCGGGGATTTTTGACTCCATAAAGCAGGCTGGAGGCTGTATTGAGTTGCAATAACCCTTTTCGGTGGTTCTTTTTTTGAACCACCTTTTTATTCCTCCAGCCGGCCAAGCTTAGTATCGCCGAAAAGAACCCATAATAAACTTATTCAGTAATGAAATGCATTATAACTGCCGGTTTTGGATAAGCGGCTGGTAAAATAAAAGATTTTTAACCGGCACGCACTTACCCCTGATTATTCTTTTTAATATATTTCATTTTGTACTGACGATTCTGAACTGAGTTTTTCAGTATAAGCCGAGCCGGTAAAAAAGATATAATCTCGCCTTATTGAACAGCTGATATCCGCTACGATAAATGTTTTACTTAAGCGTTAATGAATTGTATATTATTAAGCATCGGATTCGTTGGTTTCAATCTGTGTATCTCTCATCAGTTTTAAATGCTGACCCAGTATATCCACAGCCGTTGATTTGTCTCTGGCTTCAATTGCTTCAACAATTTGCTCATGCTGCTTCCATGACAGCGCTATTATATCTCTCCCGCTCTCTTTTCTGTATATGCGCTGTCTCGAAATTAAAAGAAGGTTTTCAACCTCGGTAATGTATTTAATCAGCTTGGAGGAGTTTGATACATTTGCGATACTGACATGAAAACGCACATCATATTCATTATGAAGCTTTGATATTTCTTTGCCAATACCATCCGGACCCATATTTGCCGTTATCCGGCCGTATTTTTCATTAAAGTCGTAAACAATTTCCTTTAATTCCTGTATATCCTTATCGGCAGCCCGTTCTATACATTTATCGAAGGACAACGATTCCAAAGACATTCTTAGTTCAATAAGGTCCAGAAGTTCTTCCTCCGAAAATTTTACACAGTACAGTCCTTTTCTTTTTACATTCACTATGAATCCATTTTGAACCAGTTGGTTTACGGCTTCACGCACAGGAGTACGGCTAATCCCGAATTTTTCGGCCAATAAATCCTCCCTGATCCTTTCACCCGGTTTTATCTCGGATGATAAAATCATATTTAATATTTCCGTATACGCATAATCGGTTAATCCGCTAAGGAACATATATTAAAGCACTTCCTTATTATAAATTATTATTTTTTTTAAAAGATAACATAAAAAACTATCTTTGTAAAGAATAGAGATTTTGCTCGGTATCCTCTAAGTACAGAGGATAAACAAGTCAAGTATTTTGTATAATTTATAATATATAATAACATTTTATCATAATTTTTTAAACAAAAAAATAGTCAAATTTAACAAAATTTATATATAATTCATTCTTCAACTTATCTATCATAATTTTTCCAATTAAAAATTGCGAAATCCATTGCTGTTTTCAAGCAGTTTTTCTCCTCTTTGAAGATTGATAATAATGATTCTTTCCGGCCCTTTTCCTAAAAAAACCTGCAATATATCCACCTCCGCTTAAATTTTTTTGGTTTATTATTTAAGAAATGCCTTCTTAATCTTAATATGATATTTCTGCGGCTGTGTTGGCTTTGTATACGCAAAACGTCTGCTTAAACAAGAGCCTTAATAATTTGAGATATAAATCGCTTATTAATGAGATATTTATTGTTATGTAAATTTTTTCTTTTTATAATTTATTATTTATAATTATAATCTATAATTTAGAATAAATCAATACTATTTTTATAAAAAATGGAATGGTTCAGGTTCCAATTAATGGAGCGCTTGACCTTTCCAGGTACTGTACGGTTCTCTCCCGAACAGGTTATTACGATGACGGTCAAACTCGGAAATACAGCTACATATTTACCGCATTTATTATTTTACCTGTAAGGAAGGCATCAAGATTATCGGCAGCAATATCCATAAGCCTTGCTCTGGCTTCTTTTGTAGCCCATGCAATATGAGGCGTAACAATACAGTTTTTTGCCGATAATAAAGGATTATCCTTTGCCGGAGGCTCAACCGAAAGCACATCAAGAGCAGCTCCCGCAATAACGTCGTTGTTCAGGGCGTCCGCCAAATCCTCATCGACAACTAAAGGCCCTCTTGATGTGTTGACCAGAAATGCGGACTTTTTCATTTTTTTAAGAGTATCTTTATTTATAATGCCTTTAGTTTCAGGCAATAATGGACAGTGGAGACTTACAATATCCGACTTCGTAAAAATTTCATCAATTTCAGCCCATTTGAAGTTCTTTCTTCCCGACTGATCGCTTTTATTTATGTCATATGCCAATACATTCATGCCAAACGCATGGGCAAGATCGGCGACCGCCTGTCCAATCCGTCCAAATCCGATTATACCCATGGTTTTGCCATCAAGTTCAATCAGCGGATAATTCCAGAAGCAAAAGTCCCTGCAGTTCGTCCATGCACCGTCACGCACCGCGTCACTATGCCGCTGAACATGCTGTGTCATCTCAAGTATAAGCGCAAATGTCATCTGCGCGACCGATTTTGTACCATATGTCGGTACATTCGTTACGACAATATTTCTTCTTTTAGCAGCTTCAATATCAACAATATTATATCCGGTTGCAAGAACCCCTATATATTTCAGGCCTTCCAACTGCGAAAGCTCTTTCTCGCCGAGCGGAGTTTTATTGGTAAACACTATTTCTGCGCCCTTTGCTCTTTCGACTGTCTTATCAAACGGTGTATGGTCATATATAACAGTTTCGCCATGCTTTTTTATCCTGTCCCAGCTTAAATCGCCCGGATTCAGCGTATACCCGTCAAGTACGACAATTTTCATTTCCTAACACTCCTTCATTTTTAGTTATTACAACATAAATCTTTACACATTCCGTACCCTCGCGGTTAAACCGCATATAACCGAAAATTGAACTTTACAGTAACGCCCATGCCCGGTTCAATACTCTTTTTGCGTTTGCAATAACCACATCGGAGTCTTCATCTCCGAACGGTTTTACTTCAAAGCTTACAATGGGGGGATTCTTTTCATTCAGAAAACCGATTTTCATCAGAACCCTAAGATACTCTATAAGCTCGTCCACATCATTTTCGCTGTTGGGAAAACCAAACCTGGGGTGCGCATCCCCATAAGCCGGCAATGACGGATCTTTAACAACACAGTTACCCATATGGGCATGTACAATGTGTTCTTTAATGGGTAAAATGGCCTGCTCCGCGGTTTCCCTGACCAACGGCAGGTGGCTTAAATCCACCATGAGACCAAAGTTATCATAATCTTTTTTAATATCCTCGGCATACCTTAGGGCTAAACTTGCAGGACCTATAAGACTCTTTTTGTCTATATCGTAATCAAATATTTCATGCACTATCTTCATATTTCCCTTTTGTTTGGCATAAGCGCATAATTCCCTGGTCGATTCCAAAAGTGCCTGATATGCCTCTTCTTTTTTGTCCTCTTCATATTTACCGCTTAGAAACGCAAATCCGACAGCCCCTAACTCATACGCTTCATCAATACCTTCAATTAAGGTTTCCAGCGCTTTTTCCCTTCCTTTTTCATCTAAGTCGTTTATGTTGAGACCGGTCGTTAAGTGTCGTGGCTGTGAACCATAAGCAACAGTCATATGTGACGCTTCAAGAATTTTTTTCACTTCTCTGCGCGTATCCGGATTCTTAATCCAGGTAAGCTCAATCGCGTCAAAATAATCGTCCGTGGCTATTTTCTTCACCGTTTCAACTATCGGACCTTCGCCTTTCATTGTGGAAGGGTAGGCCATAAAATGAATTATTCCTACTTTCATATACTTGTGTATGGATTCATTCATTTAACATACCTCCATTAATTCTTTTATTTTTCGGTTTTATTGTTTTACTTTTGCAAGTTTTAAAAATGCTTTTTTACATGGGAATAAATTTTGGGAACAATAATTCCGGATCTTGTCTTTTTGGATTCTAACGATTCATTGCCTTAATTTCTCCTTACCGACATAACTGCAAAACATAGCTGCATGTTTTACTTTCATAATTCTAGTACAGGAAAAAATGTGATTATAATTTATTATTTATAATTATATTACAGGTTTTAGAATAAATCAATACTACTTTCCGGATTGCTTTTTAAACATCCGTTTACTTATTTTTTCCCCGGGAATAGCAGCGATAATTATATTTTTGCTTCTATATCTCTTGAGAAGTGTGTATTAATGCAGAAAAACCTCTAAAATAGCGGGTTTTCGAAGAAATTATGGTGCCGGTGGTGGGACTTGAACCCACACGCCATTGCTGGCAACGGATTTTGAGTCCGCCCCGTCTGCCAGTTCCAGCACACCGGCATATTAAAACGACAGTATAAAATGAATCAAGCACTGCAATTGTACTGACCGTACAATTGCTTTAATATATTAACACAGACTTATATTGAAATCAAGTAGTGTAAAATCTTTCTTTACCGCCAAACGAACACCCGAACCAGGACCCACGGAAATTATGTTCGTAACCTTCCTTTTGAACTATTGTACAATAACGTCAACAAGGGGCACTGTATATCTCTAATGCTTCATTCCGCTATAGTTTCCGTTATTGTACAATAGATCTTCAGAACAAGCGGTAAAGCAGCGGGTGGTTAACTGGTTGAGGCAGTGCTGCCGCATTCCGGTTGGTACATGGCTCTGATTCGGGTGCTTTCGGTGACTGCGGGCGACATGCTCCAACACCCTGCTGCATATAGGTAAATTTGAATCGGGTTAAGGAGAGACGCCGGTAAGTATATCAATAATCTCCTGCTCGTCTTCATTACCCGTAAACTCGTACACCCCGGGCAATATTTTGCCTTCGGCTTTTTGATTTAACACTTTAAGCTGGAACTGCATTGTTTCCGTTAAAAGACCCATATCATTAAGCTTTTTTGCAATCTCTGCGAGAGTGTCGCTTTCTTCGACCTCAATGGAAATTCTGCCATTAACACTAATTTGGGCAAGTTCTCCCGGCTCAATCATACCGTATTTTTTAGCAAGTGTTTTAACTTTTGCTTCATCCATATCGGGAGTATATCCAAGAAAAAATATACATCCTATCAACGCCGTAAATATTGTTCCGAAGCCCATTCCAAGCAATATACTTTTTCCATGGATTCTTGTCATATATACCTCTTCCAATCAAACAGAACTTTGCCGCATACACGCTTTTAACAAAACCACCGTTCCGTTTCCCTTTATCTATTTAATCATGCGTGAAATCAATTCAATTTCACCTTTTCCCATATTCAGCATTCTTGCGATCTCGGTACTGTTGACTCCTTTTTTGTACAGGTTTAATACTTCACGCTTTTTCGCGTCAAATGAAATTATCTTCCCTTTCTTCATAGGAATCACTTCAGTATGTTTTTCCTGTTTCAACGCAATTTCGGGAATCTCGGATACCGCATCATCGGTTTCGCTGTTGAGTTGATTAGTATTCGAAGCTTGGTCGTTTATTTTTTCGAAAAGGCCGGCTTTTTCGGCAGCAGCCTCGATAACAAATTCAATTTCCTGCTGCTTTTCTTCCATCCTGCTGACAATATAATCAGAAAAATTATTCAGTTCAATAAGAAGCTGTTCCGCTTCCTCAATCGTCTTCTGAAGTTCATACCTGCGCTCATCAATTTCAAGCCGGTAATCCCGCGATTTTTTCCGCTCAACAACAATCCAAATCATTGCTGTAATGACTATAGCAATCCCTATCAGGATTATACAGACAAAAAAAGCCGTCATCTTTTGCACCTCTGTTAGTTTTATCATAAGTAAAACGTTTATTTGCCGCTAATTATACATCATAAATTCATATTCCGCCGCGTTTTAATTCACACCCGTATATCAATTGTCGCACCTAAAGGCTTTTGCTTATTATCTTCCCGCTGCTGAACGTTTTTTTCCTTATCGGGCTTGTTCTCTTTATCCTGCTGCTTTGATTGCCTTTTTTCATTCTGCTGTTTTTCGCTGATAACCGTATTATGTGCTTCTTCCCGTGCATTCACCTGTCGGGTATCATTCTCAGATTGTTTTACAGCCATTTGAACCGCATTCTGGTGTGATGCCTGGATTCGCTGCTGCGCTTCATTTTGCATGCGGGACATTTCGTTTACCCTCGGCACTATTATTTGCATATCGATCGGCTTAATAGCCATACTATCACTTCCCGAAAAATTTTAGCATTTCAATTAAGCAGTTGTTTACATCTGTCGTATTACAGCGGGCCAATTTTTACATCTACGCCGTCTTTATACAGGGTACAATGCTGCAAGGTTTCTTTTACGTACATGTTAGCCGATCCAATTGAAATTCTTGTTCCCGGATACAGGTAATTATAAACTTTTATGCGTCCTTTTACTTCCTGCTGAAGCCTTTCCTCCAATTCCTTCAGTTCTTCTTTATATTCCGAAATGCGGCTGTCATAGAATATTTTTGATCGCACACTTTTATCCAGCAGTTCCTTTTTTTCTTCGGTAATCGCACCCGCCGCTTCCATTCTCCTGAGCAGCACTACGGCCTGGTTCGCCTTTTTTGTGTTTTCCTCCAGTTTTATTAATTCCTGTCTTAAAAATTTATACCTTTCTCTCACATGCGGGTCAACGCCTACTTCTATCGTTGTGGTGGTAGCCATGTAGCTTCCGATGACTTTTGCTTCTATTTCCCTGCCTACCCGCGCGGTTCCTCCAACCAAAAGACCTTTTCGACCGCCAAGTTCAAGGCGGTTTCCGCATTTTATATCTGTATGCATTATCGCTTCGGCTTTAATATCATTACCGGCTTCAACCCGGCTGTTTTCGATATATTTCGCAATTATATCGCCGCCTGCGACCAGAAGGCCTTTCCCGTTTCCTGTCATTCCTCTGCGCAGAATAATATTTCCCCCGGCTTTAATTGTTGCAGCCTCGACAACTCCGAAAACTTCAACATTCCCTCCAACCTCAACAACAAAACCTGAAAGGACATTCCCGCGTACCGAAAGGTTTCCTACAAAGTTAATATTTCCTGTTGAGTTATCCACATCAGCAGGCACCTCGTATGTTGAAAAAACACTTAGTTTACCATCAATATACATAACCTGTCCGTCAATTTCCGAATACAGGCTTAATCCATCCTCACTGCTGTATACATTCCTTCCCCTGACCATTCTCGCGGGTTTTCCGTCAATAGCCTTAAGCACCGTTCCAACAACATTTTTTCCATTAATCCCGGGAGTTGGCTGTGTTATTTCACATAGTTTCTGTCCTTTTCGGACATTCTCAATATAATCAAGATCCCTGTAATTTACGGATCCGTCTTCCATAATAATCGGTTTTCTGTCCTTGTGGATATCCACAAGAAAATGAATTTCCCCGTTTTTCCCGTTTATCGGCGCCATTCCTTCCGCGACAAGAATATTCTGATCGTATATCGGGTTTTCGGTGAGAGTATGAACAACCTCCTCTTTTATTCCAAATATGATGCCGCTTTGTTTTAAATGGTAAGCAATTTCCTGAAGCCCGGCAGGTTTGCCCCCTCCTTCCGGAGGCTTTATTTTTATATATGCCTTCATTTTATCCGGACTGGTTATTATTTCGACAACCGCGTCTATTTTTTCTTCTTCCTGCTTGTCTGCAATTCTAACCGGTTTGCCGGAAGCTTTTTTTACCGTATCCGATATTACCGCAGCATTATAGTTCCGGATTTTTTTACGCCGGATTTCATTCAACACTTCCTCTTCCTGTACCGTTATGTCAAATATACGGTTAACGGTAAGATAGACACCATCGGTGCCATATGTTAATTCAAATGGTTTTTTTTCAATCATCGTTTCATCGAAATCTTTCATTGTCATTGTAACACCTCAGGAACCGAATAATATGTATTTATGTCTGTCAAGCCTCCCTCTCATACGTAATATAGCTTTTGTGTGAAGCTGCGATATCCTTGATTCCGATACCTTCATTATCGTGCTTATTTCTTTTAAGGTTAATTCTTCAAAATAGTAAAGGGTAACAACCGTTCTTTCTTTTTCGGGGAGTTTATCAATTGATTCCGCAAGAATCTCCTTCAGTTCAGTCAGTTCAATTCTTTTTTCCGGAATTCTGTCTTCATCACCGTTGGATGTATCAAAACCTGATTCATAATTTTGTTCAAGATAGTCTTCCAGCGATATCATGGTTGACATATTTACTTCCTGCAGCGTCTTATTTAGTTCTTCAACAGAAATACCAAGTTTTTTAGCGACTTGTTCATCGGTAGCGGCGTGGCCGAGTTCATTTTCAAGCTCTGAATAAGCTCTTTCCAGATCTTTGCTTTTTTTACGGAGGGAGCGGGGAACCCAATCAAGCTCACGTATACTGTCTATAATCGCACCCCGGATTCTTAGAGACGCATAAGTTTCAAATTTAACCCCTTTATTTATGTCAAATTTATCAATTGCATCAATTAAACCGAAAACACCGTAACCAACCAGATCATCATATTCAACATTTGAACCGAAATATATACTAAGTCTGCCGGCAACATATTTTATCAAATCCGCGTATTCAATAATCAGCTGCTCCTTAATTGATGGATCTTTTGTCTCTCGATACCTTCTCCATAATTCCTGCTGTCTTTGAATTTTTCTAGCAGACATAAATATCCCCCATTCCGCTTTGTTCCTGACAGCCGTGTATGGCTTATCTTTTGTATATTTTTTTAGCAAGCAGCATTATCGCCGGCATAAAACCTGTAAATCAATTCGATGATATTGCATTTAATAATAAACCACAGTGAGCTAATACTACATTTTTCATGCCACTTCTATCTTTATTGTATCGTAGACAATCCATATGTCAACCTTTTTCAATGTTTTTATGTAACTTTTAGCCGCTTTTTGTCAATGGAATGCGCTCAGTCATGATTGATCGAGCTAATTTTCATTTTTTAACTCTTTTCTTATAAATTCGGTGAAAGGCAATGGATTAAAAGAATCATCACCGGCAGTCAAATCAACATTCGTGCCGACCATTTCCTCTCTTTCTTTTTCCTCTTTCTCCTGCTTCTTTCTCTCTTCCTCCTCTTCTTCTCTTTCCTTTCTTTTTTTCTCTATCTGTTCCATCGTGCATATTAACGTTGAACGCGCAAATAAACCTATAACATAAAAAACAACCATAACCCATGCCATTTGCATGATTACTTCTTTTTGCGGCGTTGATTTTATAAATCCTAAAATACCTGATATAAGCGCAGCAGCCAATGCCATAAGCAAAGGCAGCATTTGAATATATCGCATTAAACCCTCCATGTCTGCTATCTGTTTTTATATCACGGCTTTTTATTAACGAATCCTCTCTTATGCGGCCAGGATCTAAACTCGATAAGCAATTTCTTTCGTTGTGTTTTTGAAAGCAATTCAGATGTATTTTATTCCATGCCCTATCGTTTTTATCATCAGGCGCCCATCTTCCGAGTAAAACTCAATAGTCCGGCCATAATTGCCGCCGGTGTCTTCGGATATTACAGGGATACGAAGCTGCTGTAAAACCTCCTTGGTAGCCTCAACATTTCTCTGGCCAATTCTTATCATGTCGGAGTTTCCCGAAAATGAAAACATCTGTGCGCCACCGGCCAATTTTGCAACTATATTTTTTAAAGAAGCACCGGCCTCGCTCATTTTTTCCAAAAGAAGCAATATTCCCGTATCGGCAAACTTGGCCCGGTTTGCATTGTTCTTTGCCTGGTGCGACCAGGGAAGCATAATATGCGCAAGCCCGATCGTTTTTATTTTTATATCATAGAGTGCAATACCCACACATGAGCCAAGTCCTAAAGTTGCTAACACCCCGGGATGCTTGGTACAGTTAACGTCGGCCATCCCCACCTTTATGATATTATCCGTCATTAGCACATTGCTCCTAATGAATCAAGCAATCGTATGTATGATTCTGTATCCGGTACAAGGAAGAAATCACCGATTACTCTATCTTCGCCTTCAATAAATTCTGTTTCTATGTACAAAACCGTATCGGTTGTTTTGCCAAATTCAATTGCCGGCACGCTTAATATCGCACCGGCCATATCAATAGCCAATGCGGGAACATCCGGCTTAATATTTAATCCTGTTAAAGTCGATAAAGCGGACAGATATGAACTTGTCAATATATTTCCCACTTCCTTTAATGCGGAAAGGGTTATTTCATTGTACTCCAACTCTTCATCAGGTTTTTTGCTCATAAGGATGTTTACAAGCGTGTTGGCGGCGCTTTGTTCCAAAACAAACAGAATGTATCCCGAGATATCGCCCAAAACCGACAGCAAAATGCCTACCACGGGTGTTTCGGCCCCGCCGAGCACTTCGTTCACTTCACTGAACCCCATTATTCTAATCTGGGGAACTTTCATATCCACCTTTTTGTTCAATAACTTTGCCAAAGCCGTGGCGGCATTTCCTGCGCCGATATTTCCAATTTCCTTAAGCACATCAAGGTGGAAAGAATTCAATAATGACAAATCCATATACCATTCACCTTTCAGTATATACCTTCATCATACATGACAGCCAATGCCCTTATGCAGGTATCAGTTCAGCTATTAATTTTTCGAGGTTTATAAGGGTAACCAGCTTGTCCTGCGCTTTTGCGACACCGCTTATATAATCAAGAGCTTTATCGCTTATTATCGTTCCGACGCCTTCTATCTGGCTGTCGTCAAATTGCAGTACCTCGGATACCGAATCGACGATTGCCCCGAAAGATATACCATTTATATTGAATATAATTATCCTGGTATTTTCATCTTCATCTATTTCATCGAGCCCAAGTCTGAGCCTTAAGCTCATTACCGGAATAACATCGCCGCGAAGGTTTATAACGCCTTTAATATAAGGTGGTGTCATCGGGACCCTTGTTATATTCATCGTCCGTTCGATTATTGTTACCTTGTTTATATCCGCGCCGTATTCCTCGTTATCCAGGCGAAATACAACAAATTGTTTTCTTTCAGTTCCCACAATCCCAATCCTCCTTTATCAAGCCGCGGTAAAATACTATCCTATACAATGGCATTCACATCAATAATAAGCGCGACATTTCCGTCGCCCAAAATGGTCGCTCCGGCTATACAGCGGATACCTGCCAAGAGTTTCCCGAGCGATTTTATTACAATCTCCTGCTGCCCGATTAACGAATCAACAATCAATCCGGACAACTTATCCCCTTTTTTCACAATAACACAGGTCAATTCTTTTTTAGCCGTATTCTTTTCACGCGGCACATCAAGTATATCATGAAGCCATATAATGGGTATCACCATGTCTCTTAGAAGTATAACCTCCTGATTTCTTACATTTTTTATTTCAGAAGGAGAGATATTATTGATTTCTCTAATTGAGCTTAACGGAATAGCATATTTTTCGGGACCTACCATTACAAGAAGCGCTTGAATAATAGCAAGGGTAAGAGGCAGGCGGATAATTGTTTTACTGCCCTTCCCCCATTCAGTTTCCAGTTCAATTGTACCTCCAAGAGCTTCAATTTTTGTTTGTACAACATCAAGCCCGACACCTCGACCGGACAGATCGGTTACCATATCGGCAGTACTGAAATTCGGTTTGAAAAGGTATTCGATAACTTCATTCGGCGTCATATTAGCCGCGATTTCTTCTTCTTCAAAACCCCTTTCAACGATCTTCTTTCGAACCTTCTCTATATCTATTCCCATACCATCGTCTTCTACCTCGATTACAACATTATTTCCGTCCTGGTAAGCCCTTAACCAGATGCTGCCTGTTTTACTTTTACCTTTCGCAATGCGATCCTTTGTCTTCTCGATACCATGGTCGGCGGAGTTGCGGATTATATGTATAAGGGGTTCTCCAATCTCGTCGATTACCGTTCTGTCAAGCTCTGTCTCTTCTCCGGACATATGAAGGACAATATCTTTTTTCAGTTCTTTGGATATATCCCTGACCATTCTCGGGAAGCGGTTAAAGACATTTTCAACGGGTACCATTCTTACCTTCATAACCGCGTCATGCAAACTTGTCGTTATGCGCTCAAGATTTTCAAGCGCGGCGATATATTCGTTCGTTTTTTCACCCACTCCTACATCATCAAGCCTTGTTTTTATAATTATCAATTCACTTACCAGGTTCATAAGCACATCGAGCCTGTCAATATCAACACGAACTGTTTTATTTGTAAGCCTTTTTGCGATACCTGATTTCTGAGCCTGGGCTGCTGAATCAACGTCTGCCGTATCAGGTTCGTCATCGTGCAGATACTGCTCATTATCTTCGTCCTGGATGTTTCCGGCATGCTTCTCGGTAATACGTACAACCTCAACATTGCGAACTTCCGCGACAGAATTCAGTTCCTTTTGGAAAAGGGATTCGTCATGTTTTGTGACAACCATTACCGTGAATGAATAATCAAACCGTTCATCTTCAATGTCTTCAACCGAAGGCTCGGATTTCATTATTTCGGAGTATTTGTCAAGGATCTGAAATATAAGGAATGCTCTTGCCGACTTCAAAAGGCATTTTTTATCAAGCTCGACATGTATCTGAAATACGTTCAATGATTCTTCAATAGCTTTAAGAATTACGTTTTTGTCATATATATTTAAATTAAGCCTTAAATCCTTATCCTTTTGATCAATATTCTTGTCATCCGCTTTCTTATTTTTCTTCTTTTTTTGGGTTTGCGATTTTACTGCGGGTGACTTTTCCAAAATATCCGTAAGCGATTGGATAATTTCTTCATATTCCTGTTCGCCTTCTCCGCCCGTTGAGATAATTTCATTCACATACCCTTCAAGAGCGTCCAGGCACTTGAATAATGTGTCAACAACCGTCATGTCCGCTTCAACTCTCTTGCTCCGCAGGGCGTCAAGAACATTTTCCATGTTGTGTGTCAAATTGGTCATATGTGAAAAACCCATTGTCCCCGCCATTCCCTTTAATGTGTGAGCAACCCTGAATATTTCATTCAATACGGTTATATTGTTCGGCTCTTTTTCCAATTCGAGCAAAGAATTATTCAGGTTTTGCAAATGTTCTTTAGATTCTTCAACAAAAACATCAAGATATTGGTTCATGTCCATTATCCCGCACCCCCATATAGTCGAGTATTGCAGCAGATATTTGATCCAATGGAACAACCTGATCCGCTATTCCCATTTCTATTACTGCTCTCGGCATACCGTATATAATACAGGACTCTTTATCCTGCGCAATAATATGAATGTCTGCTTTTTCTTTAAGCCCTTTCAGTCCTTTTGACCCGTCCGCGCCCATTCCGGTCATAATCACGCCTATTATATTCTTTTGTCCCAGCTTGCCCATTGAAAACAGCATTTTATCAAAGCTGGGCCGATGACCCGAAATCGGGTCGGAATCATCCAGGCGGAGTACTATATCGTTTCCGCGTTTTGAAAGCAGTAAATGCCTGTCTCCCGGTGCAATATATACATACCCGGCCTTCATAAGTTCGTCATCTTCAGCTTCCTTTACGGTCATCTCACTTATATCGTTAAGCCTTGAGGCCAGGGAACGCGTAAACCCCTGGGGCATATGCTGCACAACAACTACTGCCGCCGGCAAATCCCCGGGCAGGAAAGGGATAACCCTTTGCAAAGCCCTTGGACCTCCGGTTGATGTTCCGATTGCTATAATTTTTTCTATTACCGGTGCTTTTTGGCCACTAAACTGCTTTTTCTTTATATCGGCTTTTTTTGTTAAATTTATAAGCCCGGCTTCTTTTGCTACCTTTACCTTTTGAATCAACTCTTTTCGTTTTTCATCCCCGGAAATCTGAAAAATATTGTCGGGTTTTGCAATAAAATCCACAGCGCCTATATTAAGAGCTTCGATCGTGGATTTTGCGCCTTTCGTTGTCACGGAGCTTACCATTATAACGGCATACGAGCCCTGTTTGAGCAAACGCTTCAGGCATTCGAGCCCGTTCATTTCAGGCATTTCAACGTCAAGAGTAATTACATCGGGTTTTACCAACTCGGCAACATCAAGCGCTTCTTTACCGTTTTTTGCGACGCCGACAACTTTAATTTCAGGATCGGAGTCAAGTATATCCTGCAGCACCTTTCTCATAAAGGCGGAATCATCTACAATTAATACCCTTATGGCGTTAGAGCTTTTTATCATGCTTTCAACCAGCCTTTTTTCAGACGTTCGCGCTGAACTTCAAATATATATCCGATTATTTTTTCCCGATCCCTGTTTTCAATTTTTTTATATTCAATCCCTGTTTCATACATGAGCCTGCCTCTTTTTCTTACCGTGTTTGAACGTACTACCTCTCCTATAAAACGGATTTCATTACCCGGTTCCAATTGAATAAAGGCTTCAATAAATGATGATTTTTCCAGTTTTTCTTCTATTAACATGCAAATTCCGCCGCCGCTTATATCCTTCGTTTTTACTTCGGAAAACTCCCCTTTAATCTTGTCATCATTCGGGATAGTATCGCCCAGTGCCCGGTACCTTACATCGAGAACGCAGTCCATACGGTAAAAGGCCCTTCGCTGTATCCTTATTATCGGTGTTATAGGTTTCACTTTTAACATCGCGAGATTATCATGGTAAAACCTTTGAACAGCCTCTGCTTTAAACATATACGTATCGTTTTCCTTTGAGAAAATCACATCCATAACCGTATATTGATGCACAGGGTAAATATTCCCCTCAAAAAACGGGATATGTATTTCTGCAACATTACTCTCTTCGTCATATGTTTCATACTGACTTATAAGGACGGGTGCAAGCCTGTTTCCGTCTTCATCGTATAATTCCAGTTCAATTTTTGTTCCTAATCCAATTTCCCGGTATTCCATATTACCTCCGAAGTCTGACATTGATCAGTTTCCGCTGAAAGCACTTATCAGCCGATTGAAAAATCCTTTTACACCCTTGGCAGTACCTCCATTGTACTCTCTTCCGTTTTCCGAAAGAAGATTTCCCGCCAAATCCCAAACCTGCTTTGAAGCCTGGCTTTTAGGGTAGCTTAAACAAAATGGTCTCTGTTGTTTGACCGATTTCGGCACAATATCATCATATAATAGATACCCAAGTTTTTGAAGTTTGAAAGATAAAAATCTGTCGGAAACCATGTATAATTTTGATAAAACATCATTTGCTTCCTGTACAGAGTCTGCTTTATTTACAACAACTTTTATAATCCTGTGCCGGTCTTTTCTTGAAACAAGTTTAATCAGGGCATATGCGTCGGTAATTGCCGTAGGTTCCGGTGTCGTTACCAAAATAACTTCATCAGCCGCCATAATAAAACTCATTACATTTGCCGAAAGGCCCGCTCCCGTATCTATCAATATTACATCAAACAGCTTGTCCAGCAGGGAAATGTTAGAAATAAACCTGCCGAGCTGATTTGTTCTAAGCTGAAAAAGTTCCTCCACACCGGATCCGCCCGAAAGAAATTTAACATTATCGGGACCATCGGCTAAAACATCAAAAATTGTCCGGTTCCCGCGTATCAAATCGAGTATAGTATATTTCGTGCTCATTCCGAGCAGTACATCGATATTGGCAAGCCCAAAGTCGACATCAAGTATAACGACCCTTAAGCCCATTTTGCTGAGAGCTATCGCCAGGTTAACCGTGAGGTTAGTTTTGCCTACCCCACCTTTTCCGCTTGTGACCGTAATTACTCTTGCGGCGTTCGCTGTTTTTATTTGTTCGGGAATATTAACATAATCGACTATTCTTCTAAGCTTTTCCGCCTGATCGTTCATAAGTGATCCCTCGTATATACAGATTCTTTCTTATCTCGGTATGAATTACCAGGTTTTATTCATTTACTCTTAAAATACTTCTTACTATATTTTCAACATCAGCAACTTCAATATCATCCGGAACACTTTGCCCCGCCGTTGTATATGATAACCGCTTTCCTGTAGCATACCTGGCATTCAGTATTATTCCGGGAACCGGAGCTTCATCAAGTTTAGTAAATAAGAGTTTATAGTTATTTATAAAACTATAATGATTAATTATCTCCTTACATGCCGTCCTGCCTAAATTGCAGCTTAATACGAGGAATACCTCATCGGCCTGTGCGGACGCGACGAGCATCTTAAGCTCCGCAAACTGTTCGGCATTCTTATGGCTTCTTCCTGCGGTATCGACAAGAATCAATTCCTTATCGGAGTAATTAGCTATTGCTTCTTTTATCTCCTGGGGGGTATATATTACCGATATGGGAATATTTAATATCTCGGCATACGTTTTCAGTTGCTCCACAGCCGCTATTCTATATGTATCCGCAGTAATGAATCCTATCTTTTTCTTGTGGTTCAATGAATAGTCTGCTGCGATTTTCGCAAGTGTCGTTGTTTTTCCCACCCCGGTTGGACCTAAAAACATAACAACGGTAGGTTTACCGTCTTCCCTGAAACTGATTGTCTGCGGTTCGCCAAGTATATTAACGAGTATCTTCCTGGCCGTCGCAAAAAGATCATCAATGCTGTTCGGGTTTTTTACAAGCTGCTTTAGCTTTTCGAGCATCCTGTCTATAATAACCGGCTCGATTTCACTTTCTGCCAATACCCTCGCAAAAGATTTATATATATCGGCGCCTGTCTGATTCGCCGTTTGCCGGGTTTTTTCAGTTACGGAACGTATAGTAGTTTCGGCAGTATGATTAACTTTTGCATTTTCTTTTTGCCCTTGCGCTTTTTCTTTCGACACATCCGAATATATCTTATTAAGCATTGATTCCATTTGTCTCAGCTTCGATTCAAGCATGCTTACCCTGTCGTTATCATCCTGAACAGAGCCGGCTGCCGTTTTTTGGCCGTACAATCCTGCCGTATTCCTCATTTTTGCCGAAGGCGCCGGTTTGTCATAATTTTTGCTCCCACAATCGTCATCAATAGCCGCGAGAACCTCGGTCAGCGGTTTTTTCAAAAAGCCAAAAAAGCCCTTCTTTTTGACTTTCCTCGTACTTAATATAACCGCTTCGCTTCCAAGATCCATTTTAACCTTTAACATTGCTTCCTGGGCATCTTTGCCCGTATACCGCCGAATTCGCATATTCCCTCCATTATGCTTGTTATACTGTTACCATTCCAACCGAATTTACTTCTATGCTCGGATCAAGTTCATTATATGACAAAACCACGAGACCCGGTATTGATTGCTCCGTAAGCCGCTTAAAATACAGCCGAACTACAGGCGACGCAAGAACAACAGGCTGCTTACCCAACTGGACAATTTTTTCAACATGTTTTACAAGGTTATTTATTATCTGGTTTGTAACTGACGGCTCAATGGTAAGATATGCTCCAACCTCGGTCTTTTGTACGGAATCCATTATCATCTGCTCCAATTGAGGATCGATCGTTATAACATCGGAATTCTCCGGAGTGATAAACGCTCTTGATATAGCTCGTCCAAGCGCCTGCCTTACATATTCGGTAAGCATGTCCGTATCACGCGTAACCGGGGCATAATCGGCAAGCGTTTCAAGAATTGTAACCATATCGCGTATTGATACCCCTTCACGCAGCAGGTTCCCAAGTACTTTCTGAATTTCCCCGAGAGTAAGTAGTTTTGGAACGAGTTCTTCGACAATTGCCGGGTACGAATTCTTAACATTATCCAGTAACGTTTGGACATCCTGCCGGCCAAGAAGTTCATGGGCATATTTTTTAATAACTTCGGTCATGTGCGTCGCGATAATCGAAGGCGGGTCGACAACGGTATAACCGAGCATTTCAGCCCTGTCACGCTGGCTTTCTGTGATCCAGAGCGCAGGCAGCCCGAAAGCCGGTTCGGTGGTAGGTATCCCGTCTATCTCTTCCTCGGCCGTACCAGGGTTCATCGCCATAAAATGATCCATCATCAATTCCCCGCTTGAAACCTCCACACCTTTTATTTTTATCACATATTGATTCGGGTTTAGCTGTATATTATCGCGAAGCCGGATAATCGGCACAATCATTCCAAGCTCAAGCGCAAGCTGTCTTCTAATCATAACCACTCTGTCAAGAAGGTCACCACCTTGATTGACGTCGGCCAAAGGAATAATCCCATACCCGAATTCAAGCTCAATCGGGTCAACATTCAGGAGAGATACAACATTTTCGGGCTTTCGTATTTCCTCCACCTTCATTTCTTCCGTTACGACTTCGTCCTTTTTCATCTCTTCCTTTTCTATCGCACTCAACCGCGTACCGAGATATATAAGGAAAACAGCCACGACAATCATAAAAAACTGTCCGATAATAAATGTCATTACAAAACACGCGGTGGCCGCAATATACATAACCTTCGGGTTCCTGCCCAACTGTGTTATTATTTCATGTCCAAGATCGTCGTCGGAAGCCGCACGTGTTACAATTATTCCGGTAGCAATCGATATCATCAGCGAAGGCACCTGGTTTACCAGCCCATCGCCAATAGTCAGTATTGTATATTTCGCCAGCACTTCTTCGACTGTAAGACCGGCTCCCTGTGTCATTCCTATAATAAAACCGCCGATAATATTCAATGCAGTGGAAATGAATCCAAATATGGCATCGTTTTTTACAAATTTGCTTGCACCATCCATTGAGCCGTAAAAATCAGCTTCCTTTTGGATTTTCTTTCGCCTTTCTCTTGCTTCGGACTCGTTTATCAACCCGCTGTTAAGATCCGCATCAATTGCCATCTGTTTTCCGGGCATTGCATCCAATGTAAAACGGGCTGCGACTTCGGAAACGCGCTCCGCGCCTTTTGTTATGACAAGGAATTGAACAATCATAATTATAAGAAATACAATTGCGCCGACAACTATATTATTACCGCCGACAAATTCCCCGAAGCTCCGGATAACTTTTCCGGCTTCGCCCTGTCCGATAATAAGCCTTGTGGACGCAACGTTCAAGGCCAGCCGGTATAAAGTTGTAAACAATAATATCGTGGGGAAAGAAGACATAGTTAAGGCGTCTTTTGCATAAATCGCATTCAGAAGGATTAACAAAGCAAGGGTCAGATTAATAACCAGAAGAAGGTCCAATAACAACGTGGGCAAAGGAACCAGGATAACTAAAAGTATAATTACGGCCCATACCGCTATTAGAACACTTTTAATGCCCATGTCTATCCTCCGTACTTTATTGATCAGGGTTTGACCATCAAATTGCAAAGAAGTACAGGCAAAAAGCAGAAGTTTTTTATTGTCAAACAAGCCCCAATCATCTTTTGTAAAACATTATCTTATATTATTTTACTTTATTTTTACAGAATAAACAAGATAGGATATTATTCGATAGTTTTTTGTTGGAAAACGCCGCTTTTCTTTAGTTGTTTTTCAATAACAAATTTTTGTTCACCAAAAGACAAACTTCTAAATATGATAGTAGTAGATTAACATAAGGAGGGTTGGATATGGATAATGTTGGCGTAAGAGGCTTATTCGGCAGAGGCTGTGACAGCGAGGTTCTATTTTTCATAATCCTTTTCCTGCTTCTGTTCTATGACAATAGATGCTGCGGAAGGCATGGCAGGTATTACGATTGACCGCCGTTAAGCTTATGTTAACTTTAAAATCCTCTGCTAAGCAGGGGATTTTTTATACATCAGGCATACAAACTACAATAACAACCGGAAGCAAAACATAAAAGGAAAGGGATTTTTTTACGTATCGGACTTACAAACCCGGCATTATGCCCGATATGTAATTTTTGGTTCTCTGATCTTTCGGGGATTCAAAAAATTCCTTGGCATACCCCGTTTCCACTACTTCACCGAAGTACAAAAAAACAACATAGTCGGACAGTCTTCTCGCCTGCCTCAGAACATGGCTTACCATTACAATGGTATAATCCTGCCTTAAAGTAAGAAGCAGCGATTCGATCTTTTCTGATGATATAGGATCAAGCGCCGAAGTAATTTCATCGCACAGGAGCACTTCAGGCTCGACTGCAAGTGCCCTTGCTATGCATAACCGCTGCTGCTGGCCGATTGAAAGGGCCACTGCAGGTTCTTTAAGCCGATCTTTTACTTCTTCCCATAAATATGTTCTCTTAAGACAGTTTTCGACAATGTCATCGAGTTCGCTTTTTTTTCTTTTTCCATGCAGCCGGGGGCCGAATGCTATATTATCGTATATATTAGCCGGTAAAGGATATGGCCTCTGAGCTATAAGCCCCACCATTTTTCTGATCTCATTTACCTGCCGTCTTGGGTTGTATATATCCTCATCCCCAATAAATACATGGCCTTCAACCTTTATGTTTTCTTGTATGTCATGCAAACGGTTTATTGACTTCAATAGGGTTGTTTTTCCGCATCCGGACGGGCCAATTATGCTTGTCAGCCTGTTTTTCGGGATATCCAGGTTTATGTTTTTCAATATATGCGAATTTTTTTTATTTTTATACATAGAGTATATGTTTAAATCCCTTATCCTTATTTCCATATCTTTATTAAGCATTATTTACCACTTCCCGAAGTATACTTTTGAAAATGTTTCGAACTTATTCTCGATACTGTGTTTAGTATAATGACAATGACAATAAGCACAAAAGAAGCCGCGTAAGCATGCTCCCTTACAGAGGGGTAAAAGGAGTTGGCCTGTTGAAAAATTAAAACCGGCAGCGATGAAGCAGACTTTGACAAACCTTTCGGCATTGAATTACCTGCTCCTGACGTAAAGATTACCGATGCCGCATCTCCCATCGCCCTGCCCATTCCGATAAGGGCACCTGCAATAATGCCCGGAAGGGCATATTTTGTTGTAGTAAACGCCGTTTCCAGTCTTGTTGCCCCCAATGAATATGCCGACTCCCGTATTCCATTCGGAACCGAGTTTAAGGCTTCATCCATATACCTTACAATGACCGGCATCTGCAGAAGCGCAAGCGTAATAATCCCCGCGCCCAGGCTTCCTCTTCTGTTCGTAACAATAAGGATATTCAATATGAATATCCCGTAAAGAATTGACGGGATACCCCAAAGAACGTCAAAAACAACACGGAGCTTATTCGAAAAATTGTTTTTTATGTAATCAACCTGCAAAAAAAGCGCTATCAAATAAGAAACCACACAAGCAATGCAGGTTGACGGGATCACCATGAAAACACTGCCCAAAATCGCGTGAAGTATACCGCCCTCTCCTCCAAGAAGGTATTTAGGTCCCGGCGCGGTAAAAACCACGGAAGGATTATTTATAATTACAATCCCGCCCTTTACTACATTTATTCCAATTATTATCACAATGTATGCCATAACAATAAAAACCGAAATAACCATAAGAACCTTGAAAATTGATTCCTTTATGTATTTATTCATATCTCCACCTGCTTTTCAGCCTGTTTTTAATTATGTTGGCAAGTATGTTAAAAAACAAAACTATGACGAACAGAATAAGCGATATAAAAATCAACGCGGATTGATGCTCCGGCACCGACATCATTTCGTTGAAGCTGCCGACGATAATCCCGGGCAATGTCTGTCCCGGAGAAAAAAGGGAAGGTATGAGTATGTTCTTGTTTCCTATTACCATTACAACGGCCATTGTTTCGCCAAAAGCCCTTCCAAATCCCAGGATTATGCCGGAAATTATCCCGGGACCGGCGGCGCGAAATAACACCGTTTCAATAAGCTGCCATTTTGTTGCCCCGAGGGAAAGAAACTGTTCCTTAAGCCCAACCGGCAAAATACCGAGCGACTCAACCGTTATCGAAATAATAACCGGGAAAACCATTGCCGCCAGCACAAGCGCTGCAGTAAAAACACACATTCCCGTTGTTTTAACACCAAACAAAGGGCCTATCACATCGCGCGTCAAAGGAACAAGCACAAGAAGCGCGCAAAGCCCAAAGACAACCGACGGTATTCCCGCTAAAACATCAATAAAGGTTTGAAAGTATGATTTAATGGTAGAAGGCATATATTCGCTTATATAAACGGCACTTAATATCGATATCGGGACGGCTATCAGCAGAGACAAAACCGTAACAAAAAATGTGCCTGTAACGGCAGGCAAAAAACCATATAAACCTTTGTCGGGATCCCAATCGGATGAAAACAGCAATTCCCATATTGTATAGCGTGATAAGATTAGCTGTGAACGCCGAATCAGCATAATCAGCAATGCGATAATAAATAATAAGACTGCGGAGATTATTATAACCATAAGACACTTAAAAATTTTGTCAAGAATTATTCTGGTATTCTGCTTTTTCATTTATAACCCCTTATTCCGTTTATCTTGATTCGTTTATAAGATATTCTAGCTCTTTTTCTCTCTCGTTTTCCACAAGCCCGACATAACCGTTTGGTTCGAGAAAACCCTGGCCGTCTTCAAGAATCCACTTAACAAATTCTTTTACATAACCTTCAAAAGGGCCGTTTCCGACAAGGTATTCCTCTCTTGTCGGAGGCGATGGGTATTTGCCTTCGGATACATTTTTTAGAAATACGCTCCTGTCGTCATAGAATCTTTCATCATCGTCGAGGATGTCGTTGTCGTTAAGATCTATCGGTACCGGTCTTATGGTTTCAATGTATCCTCCCGTTTCAGTATTATAAACATAATTCATGTTGGAAAAACCGATGGCGTTCGGATCTCCCTGCACACTGTTAGCCATGGGCTGATCACCGCTTACATTAGAGTCTGAATTGTTCTGAAGATCCGCTTCGGTATAGCCGCCAAGGAAAGAAGCCCATACGCTTGCCGCGCCCGATGAATCAGCCCGCCCATATACTATTATCTCATCATCTTCCATGTTTTTATTGAACAACTCGCCCCAACGGGAAACCTCTCCTAAGAAAATCTTTCTTAAATCTTCCGGTGAAAGGCCTTTCTCCATGATATCCTCATACACTGGGTTGTTTTCGTTTATTATCGCAAGAACCGTATCTTTTGCAACCGCAATATAAAAAGCACCCTGTTCCAATTCCTCCTGTTTCAAAGGCCTTGAAACCATTCCAATATCGGACTGGTTGCTGAAAACATCTGAAATTCCTTTGCCTGCGCCTCCTCCGGTTACTTCAATATCAATATCATGTATTTTCATATATTCGTCAGCCCATACAACCATCATCGGATATAAAGCCCACGCGCCGGATATGCGAATTGCATGACGAACCGCTTTATCAGCCGTTCTTGAACAGCTTGCAAGAATTGAAATCAATAAACAAAGTATTAAGAATATGTATACTATTCTTTTTTTCACACTAAAACACCCTTCTATATTTTGTCTATAGATATTATAGACATTAATGTTATATTTGTCAATTTATTTTTTAAAAATAGGAAATATAACCTGTAAATATAATGCATCAGGTTTCACGGACGAGCAGCACGGCGGAAAGCCGACCAAAATCGGGTTTAGCCCGAAACGGCAAGACAGCAAAATCACTGCGTACAAAAAAGAGATATGTATACACATATCTCTTTTTATGGCTCCCCAAGTTGGACTCGAACCAACGACCCTGCGGTTAACAGCCGCATGCTCTACCAACTGAGCTATTGAGGAATATCAGAAGTAAACGGATTTACTGCAAAATTTTTTTCGTCGGCATCCGAACCGCGCTTATAGTGCGTTTTTCCGGTTTTATAGCTCATTGATGGCTTAATTATATTAACATGCCGATTTTCGTTTGTCAAGACACTGTTATTAACATTTTATGTAAATCCCAGTTGCTCTTTTATGTAATCTCATAATTTCTGTTATAATTGTTGCCATAGGAAAAATGCCTCCAATGCTTGTTTTACTTTCGTTCCGTTTTTACCTTATTTGTCTTTTCTCATTTGACATGCTATACTCTTTTTGTCCGAAAAAAACCGGGCATAAATGCAGAAACAGTTAATATTGTTTATTCTGCCGGAAAGGAAACTTATTTATGCTGGCTGTTATTTTTGATATGGACGGAGTTCTCATGGATAGCGAACCGGCGATTTGCGAAGCTGCCATTTTAGGGTTGAAAGAATATGGCGTTACGGCTGTCCCTGATGATTTCAAGCCGTTTGTCGGTGCCGGGGAAGACAGGTTCATCGGCGGTGTTGCCGAAAAATACGGCCTTGTCTATAAACCGGAAATGAAACGCCGCGTATATGAAATTTACCTTGAAATTGTCAAAGACAGGATAAAAGTATTTGAAGGAGTTCACGATTTACTGAAACTGCTGAAGGAAAAAGAAATTCCTATGGCTTTAGCCAGCAGCGCGGACAGAATAAAGGTAGATGCGAATTTAAAATCCGCAGAGATCCCAATGAGACTATTCAACGCAATTATAAGCGGTGAGAACGTAGAGCGAAAAAAACCGGCGCCTGATGTGTTTCTTAAGGCAGCCCAAGCAATGGGTGTAAATCCCGTTAACTGTGTCGTAGTGGAGGATGCCGTCAATGGAATTGCTGCCGCAAAAGCTGCCGGAATGAAATGCATTGCGGTGGTATCTTCTTTTCCCAGAGAACAACTTGTGGAAGCGAATCCGGACTACATATGCAATGATATTCCCGATGTACAGCAAAAATTAATCGAATTGATTGATACGGAAAGCGCAATATAAGGCCTGAATATCAGAAAAGCCTCACGGCATATAACCGTAAGGCTTTCATATATAAATCCGGCAGCGACC
>ERZ773359.2002-NODE-2002-length-26639-cov-7.245787_pt1 | contig 26639 bp, 28 predicted proteins | sample MGYA00374955_ERZ773359 | MGnify/ENA primary metagenome ERZ773359 (study PRJEB29098, sample SAMN04486028) | biogas fermenter metagenome | study: EMG produced TPA metagenomics assembly of the Biogas fermentation microbial communities from Germany - Plant 4 DNA1...
CATAAAAAGCGAGATCTGAAAAACTTTGCTCCTAAAATATATTGTGATACAATATATTATTTATAAATAAAATATTTAAAAATGTTTTACTTATTAGAAAATTGATAGATGAGATATAGATATATAAAATGAGTTCCTTATAAATTTTGTTGTTAAATTTATGTAAAAAGGAGGATTATATGCATTATAAAGAATATGGAAGAGTTTCTCAGGCCGCCCTAAAAAAGATTGATGCTGATTTGGTCTTAAAAAATGGAAACATCATAAATGTGTTTACAGAAGAAATTTATAAGGCAGATTTGGCGATTCATAACGGTTATATTGTTGGGGGGGGAAATTATCGAGGAAAAACTGAAATGGACCTGGAAGGGAAATATGTGTGTCCTGGTTTTATTGATTCCCATCTTCATTTGGAATCCACTTTGGTTTCTCCGGCAGAACTGATACATAATGCAGTTTTATGGGGCACAACGACATTTATCGTTGATCCTCATGAGTCCGTTAATGTAAGTGGCTGTGATGGAATAGAATATATTTTGGAACAGACCAATGAAGTTCCGGCCAATGTATTTGTCATGATGCCTTCCTGTGTTCCGGCAACGCCTATGGAAGATAATGGATCTATGTTTACAGCAGAGGAAATGAAAAGATACATTAACCATCCAAGAATACTGGGCTTGGGGGAAGTGATGGATTATCATTCTGTAGTGAATGCTGAACGATCCATGTTTGAAAAGCTGGACTTGTTCAGAGATAAAGTCATTGACGGCCATGCTCCGTTCTTAACCGATGAACAGCTGGCAGCTTATGTTCTTGCAGGGATCAGTACGGACCATGAATGCTGTGATTTTGATTATGCATTAAAAGAATGCAGAAATGGAATACAGGTATTAATCAGAGAAGGGTCAGCAGCCAAAAATCTTGAGGCTATTGTAAAAGGAATTATAGAGAAAAATATTGACACTTCACGATTTTCTTTTTGTACGGATGACAAACATATTGAAGAAATCAGAGAAGAAGGACATATAAGCTATAATATTAAAAAAGCCATCTCGTTGGGTCTAAGTCCCTTAAAAGCCATAAAGATGGCAACAATAAATGCTGCTAGATGCTACGGATTAAAAAAATTAGGGGCTGTCGCTCCCGGATACCAGGCAGACTTAGTAATTTTAAAAGATTTAGAAAGCATCCAAATAGATTCTGTTTATCATAAGGGAAAATTAATCGGCAGCCATACCCCAATAGTGATTCCAAAGCCTGATGATCAAATTAAAAATACGGTTAAAATCAAAGAAATTACTGAAGAAATGCTATCGATTAAGATATCCCATAATCCCGTCTCAGTCCTTCAAATGATCAATCAGCAAATCGTTACAAAGCATTTAAAAACCGAGGTGCCTTGTCAAGGCGGATATTTTGCGCCTGACAAAGTATATAACAAAGCTGCTGTTATTGAACGGCATAAAGCAACGGGCAAAATAGGTCTTGCAGTAGTGACTGGATTTGGCATTAGTAACGGTGCCATAGCCTCCAGCGTTTCCCATGATTCTCATAATATTATTGTTATTGGAGATAATGATCGTGATATCTTGCTGGCAGTGAAGGAACTGGTTCGCACTCAGGGGGGGTATACGATTGTTGAAAACGGTGAGGTGCTTGAAACTTTGCCTTTACCGATTATGGGATTGATCAGTGATTTGAAATTTAATGAAGTGCATTCCAGACTAAAGACTATGATTGATCATGCCCACAGAATGGGAGTTCCAGATGATATGGACCCTTTTATTACGTTGTCTTTTATAGCTTTACCGGTAATTCCTGAAATACGTATAACAACCAATGGACTTTATGATGTAACTCATGGTAAATTTATAACATATCAATAGTTTTAAGATATGTTGCAGAGGAGATGAGCAGATGAACAGTTATGTACCTTTAGGAGATCCTTATATATTACTTAGCTGGTTGAATATGAAATTAAGAGATGAATGTAAGGACTTGGAACAATTATGTGAAAGATATGATCTGTCGGAGCAAACCATTTGTGATATGGTTGGGGCTATCGGATATGTATATGAAAAGCAAAGAAATCGGTTTATTTCTAAAGATGCAGATGGAGAGTAATTTGTAATAATCTTTCAACTGTGCTATAGTTTTATAGGACGCATATAAATTCCTTAGTGTTTAAAAATATGCAAAGGAGATATTGTTTGAAGGGAGCAACAATGTTATGAGAAATAAACTGATTATTTTTGATTTGGATGGAACGCTGGTAGATACAATAGAAGGCATTGGTTTTTCAATGAATAAAGTATTGCAAAATCATGGCTTTCCTGTCCATACGATAGAAGCTTACAGGAGATTTGTGGGTAATGGCTTAAGAAGCCTTGCTAAGACAGTTCTTCCACAAAATCATAGGGATGATGAAACCATAGATTTATGTTATAAAGAAATGCTGGAAGTATATAGTCAATTTTATTCCAGGGGGATATCTTTGTATCCGGGGATTGAAGATATGCTGGACAGATTGACTGGAGAAGGATATGCTATTGGGATTAATACCAATAAAGATCAGAGAATAACGGAATACATTGTAAAAGAGTTTTTAGGCAAATGGAAATTTGTAAAAGTCATCGGAGACGAAGGAGGATATCCTAAAAAACCAAATCCAGAAGCAGCTTTGGCGATTGCAGCAGAAGGTGGTTTTAAGCCTTATGAATCCGTCTATGTTGGAGACAGTGAAGTGGATTATAAAACAGCACAAGCCGCAGGGATGAAACCGGTGTCGGTTCTCTGGGGATTTAGAAGCAGAGAAGAATTGATAAAGTTAAATCCTAAAGGTGTCATAGAGACCCCGGATGAAATATTTAATAAGATAAACCCATAGAATAGCATCTATGGGTTTATTGGCGTTAGTGCTTTTTATTCATAGCTTGCTGCTTTTGCTTATGTCTTTGTTCTCCTGCATAGGGATCCTGAGGTTTGTTTTGCTTCTCTTGTTTCATAAATTCTTTAGCCTGGTCAGGAGTAAAGCTTGCAAATCCTTTTTCTTTTTTCATTTTTAGGCCTCCATTAAAAAATAGTTTTCACTTTTATTATTTAAATATTTAACGAAATTATTTATTCAATATTATCCCATTTTCTGTGGGAAGCTGAATGTAGTCCATAAGGAAATTGATTTTAAGAATCCAAAATTCAAGAGAAGCAATGCTGGGGTTAAGGATCATTAATTCCAGAGCCAATAATGAAGGGGAGGATAGTCTACTCTTGTATATCAGAGAGATTAAAGGATGAGCTAAAAGATGTAATGATCTATGATGATGTCATGGATTGGATCACTATCCTGTTGGATTGGAAAAAATTTAGGGCAAGATTTATAATCTCGCCCTTTTTTTATTTAATCTTGCATTTCTTCTTTCTTCTCCTTCTTCATAATCCCTTTTTTCCTCATCAGTTTCAGGATAGAGAGGCGGAATAGGTGTGGGTTTTCCTTCTTCATCTAAGGCCACGAAAGTCAAGTATGCTTTATTGGTTAAAGTTAATTCACCAGTTTCTATATTTTCTACAAAAACCTTCACTTTGACTTCCATAGAAGTTTTTCCCACCCAGGTTAATTTTGCCTTAAGCATAATCAATTCACCCACTCGAATAGGGTGTCTGAAATCCAAACTGTCCACACAGGCAGTAACAACTGCTTTGTGGGAATGCCTCATAGCAGCCATAGCACCGGCAATATCAATCCAGTGCATCATTCTGCCTCCGAGCAAATTGCCGAGAGCATTGGCATCATTAGGAAGTACCAGTTCAGTCATTTCAACCATGGATTCACTGGGGGTTTTTCCCTCCATATAAATTCCTCCTAGTATAATGTAAAGTAATAGTATTATTATGAATGATCATATCAAAAATATCAAATTTATTTTCTGTATTTTTAATTCTGCAACTGTTTTTAAAGAAGATGGTTAAAAGGTTCGGTTCGAATATTCACTTCCATATTTCCATTGATTTTATCCCTCAGTTTCTTTTCGATGGCATCTGTCAGCTCATGGGATTTTAAAAAACTTGTATTAGGATCTATGCATATATGAAGATCTATATACATTTCATCTGTTCTGCCCCGACTTCTGATTTCATGAACATCTTTCACTTCATCGAAACTTAAAACGATATTCTTTATTTCCTCAGCATCAACAACTGCCTGATCCAGCAGAGGACCACAGGTTGTCTGGAATATTTCATATGCTGCATGCATAATAAACCCTGAGACAATGATGGATACAACAGGATCGATGATTGCTGGAATGCCCATACGAACACAGATCAGAGTAATCAATACACCTATGGAAATAAAAATATCGCTTCGAGTATGCATGGAGTCAGAAATCAAAATAGTACTTTTTAGACTTTTACCTTGCTTATATTCATATACAGCTATAAAAATGTTAATCATTAATGTAAGAATGAGCATCACCAAACTTTCAGAAGAAACAGCAGGAGGGACGGTGCTTTTAAATTTCGAGAAAGCTTCCGTAATGATTTTAATGCTTATAATCCCGAGCATTCCGGAAATAAAAAGACCAGCCAGGTTTTCAAATTTTTTATGGCCATAAGGATGCTCTTTGTCTTTTGGTTTAGCGGCCAGATGAATACCGATTAAGCCTACAATGTTAGAAGTTCCGTCAGTAAAAGAATGAAAACCATCAGCAGTCATACTGGTACTTTTAATGATTTGCCCCACGGTGATTTTAATGAGTGCTACAGTTATATTGGCAAATAAGACTGTCCAAAGTACCATCTTAACTTTTTTTGACTCACTCATAGAATTTTTCCTCCCGAATCATTGTTCCGTAGTTGAAAAGATGTCATTGACCCGGCTGTATCCCTATGTATTGCATATTGTTTATTATCAATTGAAACTATAATAATCATTATATTAAAAAGAAATTGTTTTGTGTACAGTTTTACAAAGATTATAGTAATTATCAATTGAAAATAATATTGATTATCTTTTTTGAAGAACAGATAGATAAAAATTTGAATTATAAAGCCAGTTATAGTAAAATAACTGAGTTAAAAGTAAATATTTGTATGCAAACTGTAACATAGGAGGAAATGAATATGAAAGTGGGCAGTTTTCTGAAATTAGTAGAAATCCAAACGAAAGTTGCAAGTGTTATTCCGTTTTTGATTGGGAGCACATATGCAGTTTATCATTTTAACGGTTTTAATGTAAAAAACTTTTTTTTGATGTTTTTTTCTCTTATAGCGTTTGATATGGCTACAACGGCAATCAATAATTATTTGGATTATAAAAAGGCCAATAAAACCTATGGATATGGATATGAGTCTCACAATGCCATAGTCAGGGATAAATTAAAAGAATCGGATGTACTCATTACAATATTTGGTCTTTTACTTATAGCATCTTTGTCGGGGATTGTGCTGTTCTTAAATACAAGTATTATTGTGCTCTTACTTGGAATGGTTTCATTTCTTGTTGGCATACTATATACTTTCGGACCTGTTCCGATCTCAAGAATGCCTTTGGGAGAGATTTTTTCAGGCTTTTTCATGGGATTTGTCATTATATTTCTTTCGATTTATATTCACGTATATAATTCAGACTTAGCAGGGATTTTACTTGAACAGTCTTCATTATTAATAAATATCAATATCAAAGAATTAATCCTTATTTTTCTTGTTGCCCTGCCTGCAGTTGTAGGAATTGCAAACATTATGTTGGCAAATAATATATGTGATATTGAAGATGATATTGAAAACAAAAGATATACGCTTCCTATTTATATAGGAAAAGATAAGGCTTTAAAGCTTTTCAGAGCATTATATTATATTGCTTATGTTGATATTGCCATTTTAGCCTTATTAAAAATTACTCCTGTATTTGCTTTATTGATCTTATTAACACTTATTCCTGTGAATAAGAATATTAAGGCATTTATGAGCAAACAGACAAAGAAAGATACCTTTGTTACTGCAGTACAGAATTTTGTGTTCATGAATATTCCAATGGCTTTGTTTTTGGGTATTGGTATTTTGATAAGATAAATTGCAGGAAATGTTTGTAGGATATAACGCAATATGATACGATATAATTGTCCAGAAGAAAAGCAATAAGGAATATATGATCAAGGAGATGCAGTATGATTGAATTAGGAAAGATTCAAAAGTTAACCATTAAGCGAATGACTTCTGTCGGTGCTTATTTAAATGAGAAAGACGGCAAAAGTGATGATGATGTTTTACTACCTAAAAAGCAGATACCTGAAGATAAAAATATTGGAGACGAGATAGATGTCTTTATATATAGAGATTCAAAAGATCGTATCGTTGCTACTACCAGGACTCCCAGATTGACCCTTGGAGAACTGGCATTTTTACAAGTGGTTGAAGTCAGTAAAATAGGAGCTTTTTTAGACTGGGGATTGGAGAAGGACTTGTTTCTTCCTTTTAAAGAGCAGACTTCTCCGGTGCGTAAAGGGAAAAAATATTTAGTTGGTTTATATGTTGATAAAAGCAACCGCTTGTGCGCAACTATGGATATTTCTAAACTTTTGAACAGTAATTCTCCATATCAGGTTAATGATAAGATTCAGGGGACAATCTATAAAATAGTAGAAGATCTTGGCGCCCTGGTAGCTGTGGACAATAAGTACCATGGATTGATCCCGCAAAATGAATTGTATGGTTCCTATAAAAAGGGAGACAAAATAGAAGGAAGAGTTGTAAAGGTAAGAGAAGATGGAAAATTGGATATCAGCATAAGAGAAAAATCTTATATCCAAATGGATGAAGATGCTAAGCTGATCTTGGGAAAACTACTGCTTAAAGGAGGCAAACTTCCTTTTAATGACGATAGTGACCCAGATCTTATCAAAAAGGAATTTAATATGAGCAAACGAGCCTTTAAAAGAGCTATTGGGAAATTATTTAAAGAAGGAAAAATCAAAATAACTGATGAAGGCATAGAGGAAATACGTATACACGAGTGATAAAATGAAACAGCATTGCTGAATGAAAATTGCATTTCTTTGGAGACACTGTAGATAAAACAATAATAGGAGAGAGTTATATGGAAACTGTAAGATTTGAAGAATTAAACATATCGGAGGAATTAAACAGAGCGATTCGGGATATGGGGTTTGAAGAAACCACACCCATTCAGGCTCAGGCAATTCCACATATTTTAGAAGGAAAAGATGTGATCGGTCAAGCCCAGACAGGTACTGGGAAAACCGCATCTTTTGGTATACCAATTCTAGAAATGGTTGATCCCCAGGATCAGAATTTACAAGCCTTGGTTTTATGTCCAACCAGGGAACTGGCTATTCAGGTAGCAGAAGAAATAAGAAAGTTAGGAAAATACCTTCAAGGGATAAAATTGCTTCCGATTTATGGAGGACAGCCTATTGAAAGACAAATCCGTTCGTTAAAGAAAGGTGTGCAAATTATTATCGGTACACCGGGCCGAGTAATGGATCATATGCGCCGTAAAACTCTAAAACTGGACAAGGTGAAAATGGTGGTTTTGGATGAAGCAGATGAAATGCTGAATATGGGTTTTAGAGAAGATATCGAGACCATTTTAAAAGATATGCCTAAGACCCGTCAGACGGTCTTATTCTCAGCAACTATGCCTAAAGAGATTTTAGAAATTGCAAAGGCTCATCAGAATAATCCGGAAATAGTAAAAGTGGTGCATAAAGAGTTAACGGTGCCAAGCATTGAACAGTATTATTTTGAAGTAAAGGAAAAAAATAAGTTCGAAATTCTTACAAGATTAATCGATATGTATAATCCTAAGCTGGCACTGATTTTTTGTAATACCAAAAAGAAAGTTGATGAACTGGTAAGCGATCTTCAGGGCAGAGGATATTTTGCAGATGGTCTTCACGGAGATATGAAGCAGTCCTTAAGAGATCGGGTAATGAACAGCTTCAGAAATGGTAATATTGAAATACTTATAGCAACGGATGTAGCAGCAAGAGGTATTGATGTAGATGATGTAGAGATTGTTATTAACTATGATGTGCCCCAGGATGAAGAATATTATGTACATCGTATTGGTCGAACAGGAAGAGCCGGACGCTCAGGAAAAGCGTTTACTTTTGTGGTAGGAAAAGAAATCTATAAATTAAAAGATATCCAAAGGTATACCAAGACGAAAATCTTACATCAGCAAGTGCCTAGTCTAAATGATGTGGAAGAAGCGAAGATGGAAATTCTTATAGAAAATATCAAGAACATTATTGAAAATGAGGATTTAAGCAAACAGATTAAGATTGCAGAACGCCTTTTGGAAGAAGATTATACGGCGATTGATTTAGCTGCTGCCCTTCTTAAAATGACAATGAGAAAGGAAACAGAAGAAGAGATAGATTTTGATTTTGAAGATACTGGCTCTGAACCAGGTATGGTACGTTTGTTTATGAATATTGGAAGAAAGCAAAATGTAAGAGCGAGAGATATTGTAGGGGCAATTGCAGGTGAAACAGGATTATCAGGAAAACTGATAGGAACCATAGATGTCTATGATAAATATACCTTTGTTGAAGTTCCAAAGGAATACGCAAAAGATGTCTTAAAGATTATGAACAATGCTCAAATTAAAGGTAAACCCATTAATGTGGAACCAGCCAACAAGAAAAGATAATTGAATCATTATATGAATGTATTCAAAATCTAAGATAAACGTAAATATTTTAAGTAAAGCAGGGCTATTTTAAAATTTTAAGCCATGATGAAAGAAATACAGAATTGATATATTTAGATATCGTAATATAATAATATTATATTAATACAATATAATATTTTAAGGAGGCCCTAGCATGAAAAATATTACGGTATACTCTACGCCAACCTGTCCCTATTGCCATATGGTAAAAGATTATCTAAAGAAAAATGATTTTCAGTATAAAGACATCAATGTAGCTGTTGATCAGCGAGCAGCTGCTGAAATGATTAAAAAGTCTGGCCAGATGGGAGTACCTGTTATTGATATTGATGGAAATATTGTTGTGGGTTTTGACAGAGAAAAAATCAACAGTCTGTTGGGCTTATAAAATAATAGAATAGTAGAGATTAGTTTAGTGCCGAGGTTTTTCCTCGGCTTTTTTGTTTGCATGATGATTTATTGTACATACTATCTAGTAAATGTGTAGAGATTAGGAGGATTGAAATGGAACTTATCACATATCAGGATATTAAAAACAATGAAGAGATTAACACCTATATTAAAAAAGGCGATGAATTATTAGAAGTAATGGGCTATACAGATCATTCCGTAGTCCATGCGACAAAAGTAGCAGAGACAGCGGCAAAAATACTGCTTACACTGGGCTATTCTGAAAGAGAAGCTGAACTGGCGAGAATAGCAGGTTATATTCATGATATAGGCAATACGGTGAATAGAATAGACCATGCCCAGACAGGAGCTGTTATGGCCTTTAATATTCTTTCAAGGCTCGGAATGGATCCTGTGGAAATAGCAACGATCATTGCGGCTATTGGAAACCACGATGAATCAACAGGGGCGGCTGCGAACCCTGTATCGGCAGCATTGATTTTAGCGGATAAAACTGATGTAAGAAGAAGCAGAGTGAGAAATAAAGAATTTGTTACTTTTGATATTCACGACAGGGTAAATTATGCCGTAGAAAAATCTAAAGTGATCATTGAGGAACAAAAAAGAACAATTTTGCTGGACTTAACAATCGATATGAAAATATCTTCTCTTGTAGAGTATTTTGAAATCTTTCTTGCCAGGATGATTATGTGCAGAAGGGCGGCTGATTTTTTAAATGCAAAATTCGAATTAGTCGCTAATGGAAATAAAATGATATAATTAAATGTATAAAGTCAATAACAGTTAATGAGGTTAATACGGATAAATTTATGCTTTCCTTCCGCTAAGCTATAAGTAAAGAGCAGTAACGATTTTAGTCAGTAAATATACATATTGCTTAAAATTGTCAATGAGCAATTATCTATTGAAGCAGCAGAGATTATAAAGTATTATTATGATGAATAATACAGAAAGAAGGGAAGTTGGTTATGAGTTTAGCGGATAAGGCTTTCATAGAAATGTGTCGTGATATTTTAGAAACGGGGATAAGCTCTGAGGGACAGGAAGTAAGACCAAAATGGGAAGATGGAACACCGGCCCATACGATCAAGAAATTTGGTGTTGTTAATAGATATGATTTATCTAAGGAATTTCCTATTTTAACGTTAAGAAAAATTAATTTTAAAGCGGCTATAGATGAAATTCTTTGGATTTGGCAGAAGAAATCCAATAACGTAAAGGATCTAAACAGTCATATCTGGGATGCCTGGGCAGATGAAAATGGTTCCATAGGCAAAGCATACGGATATCAGCTGGGTATTAAGCATAAGTATAAAGAAGGAGAATTCGACCAGGTTGACAGAGTTTTATATGATTTGAAGAACAATCCATACAGCAGAAGGATTATGACGAATTTATACAATCATCATGATCTTCATGAAATGAATTTGTATCCCTGTGCCTACAGCGTGACTTTTAATGTTACAGGAAATAAATTAAATGCTATTCTTAACCAAAGATCCCAGGATATTTTAGTGGCGAATGGATGGAATATATGCCAATATGCTGTATTGATCCATATGTTTGCACAGGTTAGTGGTCTGGAGGTTGGAGAGTTAGTTCATGTGATAGCGGATGCCCATATTTACGACAGACATATTCCCATCGTAAAAGAATTGATTGAAAGAAAGACTTATCCAGCCCCCAAATTCATTATCAATACGGATATTAAGAATTTTTACGACTTTACAGTGGATGATTTTAAATTAGAAGGGTATGAATACGGAGAGCCCGTTAAAGATATTCCGGTGGCAGTGTAGAAAGGTGAAAGATATGAATTTGATAGTAGCAGTGGACAACCATTGGGGGATTGGATGCAGAGGAGATTTACTCCAAAGAATTCCGGAAGATATGAAGTTTTTTAAAGAGAAGACTTTAGGAAAGGTTGTTGTTATGGGAAGAGCTACATTTGAATCTCTTCCCAATAAGAAGCCTTTAACTGACAGGATCAACATTATATTGACTAGAAATAAAGGGTATAAAGCAGATGGAGCCATCATTTGCCATTCTCTTGAAAATCTTTTTGAGATTCTGGAGAACTACAATAGTAATGATATATATGTTATAGGGGGAGAGAAGATTTATAATTTGCTGTTGCCTTACTGTTCTAAAGCATATGTCACAAAGATAAAAAATCAATATGAGGCAGATACCTTTTTCCCTGATTTGGATAAACTGGAATACTGGAAAATGGCTGAAGAAGGCGAAATAAAGGAGTATAAAGATATTCTGTTTCAATTCACAGTTTATGAAAACACACATGTTTTATCTTTTTAATGGAGGCATAGTATAACTTCAAAAATCACGTTTTTTGACGTGATTTTTTTGATCTATAGAGATGAATTATGATAAAATATAATGGTTTGGAACGTATTAATCGGGATATGTTTAGTGAAAAATTTTTTAAAGCAAGAACATGATACAACTTTGAATGTAATATAAAATAATGATGAGCAGGGAAATGGAGAAACACATGGGAAAGATGACTTGGAAACCAGGCAATATGATTTATCCGCTTCCGGCGGTTTTAGTGACTTGTAAAGATACAGACGGATCAATGAATATTATTACGGTAGCATGGACAGGAACGGTTTGCACGAATCCGCCGATGACCTATATTTCTTTAAGACCTTCAAGGTATTCCTATGGAATGATTGAGAGAACGAAAGAATTTGTGATTAATCTTACAACAGAAAAATTGGTTCGTGCAACGGATTTTTGTGGAGTCAGATCAGGAAGAGATGTTGATAAATTTAAAGCAATGAATCTGACACCGCAAAATGGGAGTATAGTAGGTGCCCCTTTAATTAAAGAATGTCCGGTAAATATTGAGTGCAAAGTACAGAGCATTACTCCTTTGGGATCTCACCATATGTTTTTAGCAGAAGTAGTAGCGGTGAACGTGGATGATCATTACTTAGACGACAATAAGAAATTTCATTTGGATCAGGCAAAACCCATTTGCTATTCCCACGGTACATATTACGGTTTGGCCAGGCCTTTAGGTACTTTTGGTTTTTCAGTTGCAAAGAAAAAGAAAAAATCCAGGTAGTCTATGGGGGAGTATTATGATTAAAAAGATTCATTACAATGCGCCGGTTATCCTGACCTTGACTTTTTTGGCACTTTTGGCTTATCTTTTAGGAGAATGGACTAAAAACAGTACTACAATGCTTTTCTTTTCGGTTTATAGAAGTTCTCTCAAGGATCCTTTGTTCTATATAAGGATTTTTGGACATGTATTGGGACATGCCAGCTGGGAACACTATATGAATAATTTTTTACTCATTCTTTTAATTGGACCCATGCTGGAAGAAAAGTATGGTTCTTTGAATATGTTGATCATGATTACTTTTACAGCGTTTGTCACAGGAGTAATTAACATTTTATTCTTTGATACTGCTTTGCTTGGAGCCAGCGGAGTTGTATTTATGCTGATTTTATTGAGCTCTTTTGCCAATATTAAGAAAGGAACCATTCCATTAACATTGATTATTGTTGTGATTATCTTTATGGGAAGAGAGATCATATCCGGATTGCTTTATAAAGATTCTATATCACAGCTTACCCATATTGTAGGAGGATTTTGCGGAGGAATATTTGGATATAAAATCAACCGAACAAAAATTTAAACATCTTTGAGAAACCTCAAAGATGTTTAGAAAAATTGCTCTATATTTACACTTTCCAATGCTTCTTCTGCTTCAGTCAGATCGAAATAAATACTTTCTGTATTCGGAACAGGATTGCCATATTCGTCTACAAGTCTGTAACCTTTTGTTACTTTAAAATTCGGGTCTTCTTTTTCGACTAAAGAAGCATCTTCCATAGAATCATAAACTGTTCCGTAATAACCAGTTTGGTCTACAGCGGTCCAGCATTCTTCAATGCGAATCATAGAGTTTATCCTTTCCTTTTATATTATTGCAGTTATATTATTTGCACTTTATAGTTTTGTAATCATATTGTTTGGATCTATTATTTGCCAATTTATGATCTTATTCATTTTCCAGGGAACAGATGGAACGATGATGCATGCCTTTATAATTTTTTGATTATGGTGTATTATATTAATAATTATTATTTTGCATAGATGGGAGATGTTTTAAGTGGAAAATAATCATACAGAAGAAATGACAATGGCACAAATGATGGAAGATATTGAGAAGTCTATGAAGAGACTTCGCAGTGGGGACATTGTAAAAGGAAAAGTCATTAAAGTGAATGAAAATGAAGTGTTGGTCAATATTGGATATATGGCGGATGGCATTATTCCAAGACAAGAAATTTCGGATGATGAAAATATTGATCCCAGAGATATTTTAAAGCCCAATGATGAAATAGATGTACTTATTCTTCAGATGGATGATGGGGAAGGTAATGTGATTTTATCCAAAAAGCAAGCAGACCAGGTGGTAGTTTGGGATGAACTGAATGACTATTTTGAGGCTGGAACGCCCATAGAAGTAACAGTCAAAGAAGTAGTCAAAGGTGGCGTTGTTGCACCTATAAAAGGAATCAGGGCATTTATTCCCGCATCTCAGCTTTCTATAAATTATGTTGAAGATTTAAATGCGTATATTGGAAAAACCTTAAAAGTAAAGCTGATTGAACTGGATAAGAAAAGCCGCAAAGTTGTATTATCCAGAAAAGAAGTGGAAAAAGAAGAAAGAGAACTTCAGAAAAAAGAAATATGGAAGACTCTTAAAAAAGGAGAAAAGAGAAGAGGTATTGTAACCAGATTGGCTAAATTTGGTGCTTTTGTGGATTTAGGAGGAGTAGACGGATTGATTCATTTATCCGACTTATCTTGGAAAAGAGTTTTAGATCCTGCTGAAGTCGTTTCCGTAGGAGACGAAGTAGAAGTTTATGTAGTGGATTTCGATGAAAAGAAAGAGAGAATTTCTCTTGCTTTGAAAGATGTTAAAGAAGATCCCTGGAAAGAAGCTGTTAAAAAATATAAAGTCAATGATATTGTGCAAGGCAAAGTGGTTAGAATTACAAATTTCGGGGCTTTCGTTGAAATTGAGCCAGGAGTAGAAGGATTGGTTCATATTTCTCAGATTACGGATAAGCATATTGCAAAAGTTACAGAAGTTCTTTCTGTGGGAGATGAAGTAAAAGCAAAGATTATAGAACTCAAACCAGAAGAAAAGAGAATTAGCTTAAGTATTCGTGAAGCAGAAGACGGAACGAGCGAAGAAGTGCTGCAGTATGTTCAAAATAATGAAGAAGAAGTGACTATAGGTGATCTTTTGAAAGATAAATTAAAGGGATTAAAATTTTGATTAAATGAATAGAATCTCATGCCCTTTGAAATAATAATCTTAAAGGAGGCATGAGTATGAAAAACATAGGAGTTCAAAAAGGTTTATCACCTATCAAAGATTACTTAAGCAGCAAAGGATATAATGTTCAGGAATTTGATACAAGTGCAGAAAATGCAGTTAAAAGCTTGGGAAATGTAGATGCTATTGTTGTAACAGGCATGGACCAGAATGTTATGGGTATTGAAACAACTTCAACCAAGGTACCGATCATTGATGCCAGTGGCATGGTACCAGAAGAAGTTGAGCAATCCATCAATCGATTAAGTTAGATCAGAATAGGCAGTCATTTTAAATGACTGCCTATCTTTTTTGTTATAAAAATATTGAATTATTAATTTATGAAAAATGCATATATGTCAAAGGGTTGCATAAAAAAATTAATATATAAATTATATAGTAACCGTTTGACATATGTATTTTATAAATGTATAATAAGACATAAACAAAGCTTCGATAAAAGAGTTTTTATCTAATTTTTTTCTCATAAGTAAATTAAAGATTTAGATGGAAAAACAAGGGGTGATTATAAGAATGCAATTTAATTCTACTGGTAGTTTGAAATATGGCGTTAAAAGAAAGAGAATTGACAAAATTTTAGATTTTTTAACTCGAATAGGGATATCACAAAGGCTTGTTATCACTTTTATAGTTTTAAGTGTTTTTCCTTTGAGTTTTACAGCAGCATTTGCTTATATGAATGCTCAAAGTACTTTGGAAAATGAAGTGGGTTTTTATTCTAAAAAAATGGTTGAACAAGTAGCTTCAAATATTGATTTGAAAATGAAGGAAATAGAAAATATGTCCATGATGTTTGTGTCTAACATAGAATTTATAGAAATGCTGGAAAAAACGACTTATGACAATTCTATGGAAAGATTGGAATCCTTTAAAACAATGCAGAAAAATTTACAGTCTATGATGTCCTCGAATAACTACATAAAAGGCATTTACATATATTTGGATAATGGAGAAGCCATAGGAACTGGAACAGATTACACCAGGGGAAAAGGTAATAATATGTTCGAGGTTAGAAAACGGTTTTTGGAGCAGGTTAAAAACAGCAAAGATCATACAGTTTGGCTTTCTGGATTTAATGATTCTTATGATTACATATATTTATTAAGACCGGTGCGAAGCTTAAAAAGTTTTGAGAATATAGGTGTATTAACGTTTTTTATCAGCGTTGAGGAGTTAAATTCTGTCCTTAAAAATATAGGATTGGATCATGGAGCAGATATATTTCTGCTTAATCAAACAAGGAAAATTATTTCTCATATAGATACCAGTAAAATTGGAACTGAATTGACAGATGCTTATTTGGAAAAAGTATATAATTTAACTGATTCGGGCAGTTTTACGGATTCAGGCTATTTGATCAGCTATACTACTAACAGCAGTGGTTGGAAGATTATAACAAGAGAACGGATTTTATCGCTTATGAAGCAAATGGAAGTAGTTAAACAAAGTATTATAGGAATTGTGGTGGCATGTATTATTGTATCTGTGTTCGTTGGCATCGTCATGTCTTTTAGCATATCTAATCCTTTGAAAAGTATTATGAAACTTATGAGTAAAGCGGAATTGGGAGATTTTACAGTTGTATCAATTTTACATAGCAGTGATGAGATAGGGAGATTGTCCTATAGTTTTAATAAAATGATAGAGAACATTAGAAAGCTGATTGGGCAAGTAGATGAAGCGAGGCGAAAAGTAGAAAGTAATGCAAATATAGTGAGAAAGTCGTCTTTGCAATCATCGGAAACGGCGAAGCAAGTTTCTGTCGCAGTGAATGAATTGGCGGAAAGCGCTGCAGAACAGGCAAGACAAGCCGAAACCACTAATTTATTAATGGAGGAGCTGGCTAAGAATATTAGTCATGTTGTTGAAAGAATAGAAAAAATCATGCAGAGTATCCGTCAGGCGGAAACAGCGAGAGATTATGCAGTAAACACTATGGAAGTTCTCAAAGAAAAAACGCAAAATGCATTACATTCATCTTATAAAATTAATGAAGAAATTAAACATTTGAATGAAGAAAGCAAAGAAGTAATCAAAGTTGTTAAAGTTATTGCGGGTATTAGTGAGCAAACTAATCTCCTTGCTTTGAATGCAGCAATTGAAGCGGCCAGAGCAGGTAATTTTGGTAAGGGGTTTGCAGTTGTAGCAGATGAGATACGAAAATTGGCTATGGGAACTAAAGAGGCTACTGCAATGATTGCTGGAATTATTGATAATATTCAGTCTAAAACGGAAAGTGCTGTTTCTATGGTTAAAAATTCTGATAAGATCTTTGAAGAGCAAAAGAATATCGTTCTTGAATCGAATCATGCCTTTGATCAGATAGCGGAGTGTATGCAGAACATTATTGTGCAAATAGAGGATATAAGCAGCAAAATCAAAAATATTGAGAAGCAAAAAGAAAGAGCAGTAGATTCTATTGCTCAAATTGCTTCTATTACAGAGGAAAATGCTGCTTCAATAGAAGAAGTTACTGCTGCCAGTCAGGAGCAAGCAAGTTCGGCAGAAGAATTAACCTTATTAGTAAAAAATTTAACAGAAGTTACTGATATGCTTAAAGCATCAATGCTTCAGTTTAAGATCTGATATTATAACTTTTTATCAAATTGAACAAGTCACCAAAGATAAAAATAATCGCATTCTATTTTTTATAAGAAGGCGGTTATTTTTACTTTGACCAACCATAAAAAATGCACATATGTCAAACGTTAACATAAATCAAAAACTATGAAAAATTTATATCAAACGGTTGACATACGAAAGAAATATTTATATAATGACATTGTCATCAAGATTTCCTTGCAAAAAGGAAATCAAATTTAAAAATACGGAGGGGTAAAAATGAAAGGATTTAAGCGTTTATCATTACTAATGGCTCTGGTACTAATGATGGGGGCACTGGCTGGCTGTGGTGGTTCAAAGGATGTTACAAACACATCTCAAGAAACTACAGAGAATACTCAAGGAGACTCGTCATCTACATTAGATGCAAACAAAGTAATCGAAATTACAATGCTCAATTCAAAGGGTGAAATACAAGCTCAATTAGAAGAAGCTGCAAAAGCTTTCAGTGAAGATAATCCCAATATTAAATTGGACATTATAGTAGCTGAAGTAGGTCAATCACCTTTTGAAAAGATATCCGTTATGTATGCTGCAGGAAATGCTCCAGCATTGGCGATGTTAGACCCAGTGGATATTCCAAATTTGGCAGATAAATTTTTGGATTTAAGTAATGAAAAATGGGTTTCCGATGCTGTCAATAACAGTTTGGATAATGTTACTCTTGATGGAAAAGTTATGGGTTTTCCATTATCAGTTGAAGGTTCAGGATTTATATATAACAAGACTATTTTAGACCAAGCAGGGGTTGATCCAACAGCAATTAAAACAACTAAAGATTTAGAAGAAGCATTTAAAAAAGTAAAGGCTGCAGGATTTGAAGCTTTGGCGATATCACCTATGGACTGGTCTCTGGGTGCACATTTCTTACCAATAGCTTATTCTACTCAATCTAGTGATTCAGAAGAAGTGAATCGTTTCTTAAATGAATTAAAAGCAGGAAATATAGACTTAAAAACCAATAAAGCTTTTAACGGTTTAATGGATACTTTTGATATGATGAAACAATACAATATGTATAAAAACGATCCTTTAGCTGCTACATATGAAAGTAATCAACAAGCTATGGGTTCAGGAGAAGTAGGATTCTGGTTTATGGGAAACTGGACCTGGCCTCAAATCTATGAATTTGCTCAAGTGACTGAAGGCTTTGGATTTATACCTGTACCAATTAGTAATAACCCGGATGATTATGGTAATTCAGGCATTCCTGTTGGGATGGGCAAATACATAGGGATAGATAAAGAGAATAACAATGAAGAACAACAGGCTGCAGCAAAAAAATTCTTAGAATGGTTAGTGTATAGTGAAAAAGGTCAAGACTTTTTTGTAAATAAAGCAAATCTTATTCCAGCATTTAAAAATATTACTTTAGAACCTCAAGATCCTTTGGCAAAATCTATAAAAGAATATATGACAAATGGAAAAACAATTCAAGTTATATCAACTTTGCCGGCAGATCATTGGGCAGAAGTAGGGGCTTCAATGCAAAAATATTTAGTAGATATGATTGACAGAGATACATTAATAGAAGAAATCCAAGCATATTGGAAAAATGTGAAATAACATATTGCAGGATAAAAATCATAATGGATAAGCGTACTGCTTATCCATTATTAAATATTAAGTATAATGGTTGACTGGAGGGATGTAGAGATGAATAGAGAAAAAAGTTTTGTAAATAAATTATGCACGTACTTGGTATTTGCAGGACCTGCTACTTTCGCATTTATCACCGTAATTATTTTACCTTTTCTATTTGGCATATATTTGACTTTTACGGATTGGAACGGTATTTCATCTACGCACTCATTTATAGGTTTTGAAAACTACTTATCCGTCTTTAAAGACAAAACGTTTTTCAATTCCTTTTTATTAACACTAAAATATGTATTCTTTACTGTAATACTTACTAATGTGATAGCTTTTTTATTGGCATTTATTTTAACCAGCGGTGTAAAAGGACAAAACTTTTTTAGAAGTGGTTTTTTTACCCCTAATCTTATTGGAGGCGTATTGTTAGGATATATATGGCAATTTATTTTTTCAAATGTTTTAGTATATATAGGGGAAAATTTGAATCTGCCTATTTTTTCATCTTCATGGCTTTCTCATCCTGATAAGGCATTTTGGACATTGGTTATTGTAGGGGTCTGGCAGTATTCCGGATACATGATGATTATATATATCTCAGGCTTAATGAATGTTCCTAAAGATATTATAGAAGCAGCAAGTATAGATGGGGCTGGAAGTTTTAGAAAACTGATTAATGTTACCCTGCCTATGATGATTCCTTCTTTTACAGTATGTATATTCTTGTCTTTACAAAGAACATTTATGGTTTATGATGTGAACCTGGCTTTAACTAAGGGAGGACCCTTTAAGAGTACGGAATTGATATCCATGACTGTGTACAATAAGGCCTTTTTATCTCAGGATTATGGTGTTGGGCAGGCTCAAGCATTCTTCTTATTCTTAATCGTTGCAATAATAACTTTAGTTCAAGTATATTTCAGTAAAAAGATGGAGGTGGAAGCATAGCATGCAGCAAAAAAAGTTTATTTCTAATATTATTAAAACAGTGGTTTTAAGTATTGTTTTGATCTTATATATTATACCTTTTATACTGGTATTGATTAATTCATTCAAAACCAGAGTCCAGATTGTTTCAAATCCTTTGGAACTTCCACAGGATTATAGTTTAAGTAATTATTTTGAAGCATTTACTAAGATGAATTATTCCCATGCATTTGTGAATTCTCTTATTATAACTATATTTAGTGTTATTTTCATTATTGTATTTTCTTCAATGACAGCCCATTTATTGGTTAGAAAAAAGTGGATGTTTAATAAGATTATTTTCTTTGCATTTGTACTTTCTATGATCATTCCATTTCAAGGCATTATGATTCCTTTGGTAAGTATTTATGGCTCCATTGGTATGTTAAACAGCAAATGGTCTCTTATCTATATGTATATTGGTTTTGGGGTTTCTTTGGCAGTATTTATGTATCATGGCTTTATAAAGAGTATTCCAGTAGAACTTGAAGAAGCTGCAATGATTGATGGGTGTGGATTAATGCAGACTTTCTGGAAGATTGTATTTCCTTTGCTGACCCCCACAACTATGACAATTATGATTTTGGATGTATTGTGGATATGGAATGACTTCCTTCTTCCTTCATTGATTTTGATTGAACCTACTCAAAGAACGCTTCCTTTATCAACTTATTATTTCTATGGCACCTATACTGTTAACTATGGCTTAGCAATGGCTGGATTAATCTTGACCATTTTACCTGTTATATTATTCTATTTATTTACACAAAAATACATCATTAATGGTGTCTTACAGGGTTCAATAAAATAGATAAGATTATAAAGGAGATTACAGATGCCGTCTTATCTATTGAAAAACTGAAGGAGACATCAAATTATTTTTATATAAAATGAAAAATGTATATAAATCTATATAAGCTATATTTTAGAAAGGCTAAGTATAGCTTATTCTTGTGCAACATATATCAAACGGTTAATATACGTGAATTATATGGTGAAAGCAGGTGTAATAATGTTTAAGTTTAATGAAGCCATTGATTTTCCAGGCAGAGAGAATGATGTTTTAGCAGTGGGGGAGCTGCTTATAGATATGATCAGTTCCGATTATTGTGATGATTTTAGTTGTGACAGTTTTAATAAGTTTTTTGGAGGTTCGCCAGCCAATATTGCTATGAATACAAAAAAGCTGGGGATTAATTCTCTGGTGGCATCCGCAGTTGGAGACGACGGATTTGGGAAATTTTTAATACATCATTTAGAAAAGGCAGGAATAGATAGTGGTTGTATTGAGAAAACCAATTATTCAACCAGTTTAGTGGTTGTATCAAAGAGCAAAAATAGCCCTGTTCCTATTTTTTACAGAGAAGCAGATTATCATTTAGAATACACAGAAAGATTAGAATGGGCTGTAAAGAACTCAAAGATCTTACATTTTTCCTGCTGGCCAATTTCAAAACAGCCTTCCAGGACTACTATTGAAAGATTAATGGAAGTTGCAATGAAAAATAATGTGGTTATCTGTTTTGATCCCAACTATCATCCGATGATATGGGAAAAAGGGGAAAATGGTACAGAATATATAAGATCGATGATTTGCAAAGTGGATATTGTCAAACCTTCTGAAGATGATGCTAAACGGTTGTTTGGAGAAGATACTCCCGTTCATCAAATTGAGAAATTTTTAAACTTAGGTGCTAAGCTGGTGATTATGACACTTGGGGCTGATGGAGCGATTGTTTCCAACGGAGAAGAAACCATACGATTTTATACATTGGCCAAGGAAGTCGTTGATACTACTGGAGCAGGGGATGCTTTCTGGTCAGGATTTTATGCAGGAATCGTAAAAGGTTATACCATCAGAGAGGCTTTAGAATTAGGCTTTGCAGTCAGTGCGTATAAACTCAAATATTTGGGGGCTGTTGTTGACTTGCCCAGGATTGAAGAGATTAAAAGAATTTATAAACTATAGTTCTGTTGAAAGGGAGGCTTGATTATGGCATTAAAAAATAAAGTACAGCTCATTACGTATCCGGATTCACTCGGGGGTGATTTGCAAACCCTTTATAACGTGCTTACGAAATATTTTCCAGATATTTTTAAAGGGGGTGTTCATATTTTACCTCCATTTCCTTCTTCGGGGGACAGGGGATTTGCTCCTCTTACTTACTTTGAAATAGAGCCTGGGTTTGGTACATGGAATGATATTCAGAAAATAGGGGAAAAATTCGATGTGCTCTTAGATTTGATGGTGAATCATATTTCTAAAAAATCGGCATATTTTCAAGACTTCTTAAAGAAAGGCAGAGATTCGGAGTATGCCGATTTATTTATTACTCTTGATAAACTTTGGGAAGATGGAAAACCAGTACAAGAAGACATTGATAAAATGTTTCTCAGAAGGCAGGTACCATATTCTAGTTTTACTATAGAAAGTACTGGAGAAGAAGAAAAAGTATGGACTACTTTTGGGAAAACCGATCCATCAGAACAGATTGATTTAGATATAAAGTCAGAAAAGACAAAACAACTTTTAACGGATTTCTTTGCGAATTTTAGCAGAAACAATGTGAAAATAGTAAGATTGGATGCTGTGGGATATGTCATAAAGAAATTAGGAACAAGCTGCTTTTTTGTTGAACCAGAAATTTATGAATTCTTAGATTGGATTAAGGAAATGGCAGATTCGTTAGGCATTGAATTATTGCCGGAAGTTCACGCACATTATTTAACGCAATATAAATTAGCAAAGAGAGGATTCTGGATTTATGATTTTATTCTTCCTTATACCATATTAGAAACCCTCATTATGAAATCCAGTAAAAGACTTTGCAGTTATCTGAAAAATAGGCCTAAGAATCAATTTACAATGCTGGATTGTCATGACGGCATTCCTGTTAAACCGGATTTGGATGATTTACTGGATACCAATGATGCAAGGAAAGTAGTGGAGATATGTCTTGAAAGAGGTGCCCAGCTTAGTCTTATTTTATCTGAAGAACATAAGAGCAAAGATGGCTTTGATGTTCATCAGATAGATTGCACATATTATTCGGCCCTTAACTGTGATGATGACGCTTATATGGCAGCAAGAGCAATACAGTTTTTTGCGCCTGGAATTCCACAAGTATATTATGTTGGTCTTTTAGCAGGAGAAAATGATTATGACAGTTTCAAAGAAACTGGTGAAAAACGGGCACTGAACAGACATAACTATAGTCTTGATGAAATTGAGCAGTCCATTCAAAAAAAGGTCGTACAAAGGCTTTTAAGATTGATCAGATTCAGAAATGAATATCCCGCTTTTGATGGAGAATTTGAAGTTATAGATACTTCACATCACGAAATTCAACTGAGCTGGAAAAAAGAAGATAAGTATTGTACGCTGTTTATAGATTTAGAAAGGAATAAATCAGTAATAGAATATGTTAATGATGACGGGGAAACTTTGGAATACGTTATTTAAGTGAATTGTTAAAAACATCTTGAAAGATCAGAACACCATCAGCCTGATGACGTGGACAATTTCATATCCTTGTGATAAAATTAGAAATAGTTATTATGCTTTCTTTAAAGGATGATTGAAACTATGGCAACAATAAAAGACGTAGCGAAGTTGGCAGGAGTTACAGTAACGACAGTTTCAAGGGTACTTAATAACAGAGGATATATTAGCGAGGCAACAAGAAAGAAAGTTTATGAAGCTATGAAAGAATTAGACTATCAACCCAATGAACTTGCCCGTTCATTGTACAGGAGAAAGTCTAATATTATAGGGTTGATTGTTCCTAATGTTTCCCATCCGTTTTTTGCAGAGTTTACGAGTTATGTTGAGGCCTATGCATACGAAATGGGATATAAAGTTTTGATTTGCAATTCATATCAGGACAAAGCCAAGGAAAAAGATTACGTAGAAATGTTAAAGAGAAATCAGGTAGATGGGATCATAATGGGGAGTCATACAATAGATACTTCAGATTATCTTTCGTCTACATTTCCCATTGTGGCATTAGACAGAGATTTATCCGACAACATACCTTATGTAACATCTGACAACTATAATGGAGGATTTTTGGCTACAAATCTTTTGATTGATAAAGGGTGCAGGAAACTTGCTCATATAAGTGGGCCATTGGAAATTAATACTCCGGCAAACAAAAGATATCAGGCTTTTGTAGATGTTGCGTCAGGAAGAAATGTGGAATATATTGTTAAGGAAGCGAAATTGGATCTATTCAATAATTATAAAAAACTGATTTATAGTCTTTTCATAGACCATCCGGATATAGATGGTATTTTTGCCAGCAGTGATATGATAGCAACGGCTGCCATTCATGTTGCAAATGAAGTAGGTAAAGAAGTCCCAAAAGATTTAAAAATTGTAGGATATGACGATATTGGTTTTGCTTCTTTTATAGTGCCTCCCTTAACCACCATACGACAGCCAATTAAAGAAATGGGAGAGTTGTCTATAAAGGTTTTAATTGATCAAATAGAGGGCAAGCAGGTAGAACGAGAAAATGTTTTGCCGATTAGCTTAATCGAACGTAAAACAACTTAAGCCCATAATCCAGTGAAGGATTAAGGGCTTTTTTTAGTGTTATCGATCATAAATTGATTGGTTTGACCCATTTTATAGGCTAGTTTGATCATTTCCTTTTCTTCAGAGGACAGTTGTCTGTTAAACATTTTCTCAAACTGTAGGAATAAACTTTTTTTATCCAGGCGTTTCTTATTTTTAGGCTGCGTAGCTTTTTTGACTGTGGAGAGGGGTAAATAGTTATAGGTTTCAGGCTTGATGTTTTTATGATATAAACGCTTGAATATTTCAGCAGTATACGCGGCATCATAAAGAGCATTGTGGAACTCATTGTCAAGAGGAATATTCAGCAATTCTACAGCATTTCTAAGACCTATACTGCTTCCTGTAGGATTATTCAGATATGTTGCAGCCATAGACTGAATATCTATATATCTTTGAGGCAGCCGTTTTTTATGAAGTCGATGATATAATGCATTTCGGTATAGTTCTTTCAAATCCACAGTACCCCACACACAGAAAACATCATATTCACTGTCAATGAACTTTAGAAAATTTTTATACACTTCAGAAAAACTTGGAGCATGATTTAAATCTTCATTAGAAATTTTGGTGATATCTTTAACGAAAGGATGCAGACGTTTATAGATTTTAGGTTTGATTAAAGAATGAAAACATTCTACTGCTTCCAAAGATTCATTTAATTTGATTGCTCCAATTTCTATGATTTCAAAGGGGCATTTAGGGTTGTTGGCAGGTTTTCCTGTTTTTTTAAAATCAAAGCCTTGATTAAATTCCAGATCAAATATTATAAAATTCATTTGTATAGCTCCTCAAACAGTTAGTTGTTTTTTTGAATGATGTTGATAAAGAAAAATGGAATTCCAGCAATAATCCACATGCAAATCAATACATATTGTAAAAAATAGGAAATATTATTGGAAGGCAAAATGGCTTTAAGTCCATACTTAATCAATATTAGCGTGATAATGCCTAAAAGCCAGCTGATTATTCGTCTTGCCAAATTGCCTTGAATTTTGAAATGAATATATTTAGTTTCTATTAAATAACCAAAAAATAATCCTGTCAGGCATCCAAACATTTTGATTTCATTGACACCACGAACCATAACAATGATGAAACCTAAAATCATAAAAATAAGAACAAAAATTAACGACTTCTGAGTTTTCTCTGCGTAGTTCATTGAAACATTTATAAAAACAAACCAAATGCATGAGAACACAATTCCGCCAATCACATCTACAGGCCAATGGACCCCCAGATATAATCTGGATAATCCTATAAGAGCAATCATAAAGGCTCCCAGTATATACATCCATTTTTTATGGACATAATTCATAATCATCATCCAAAAGCCCGAAGCAACTTGAGTATGACCGCTTGGGAAAGAATAACCTGTAGCAGTTTCTAGACGAAGGGATGTAATGCCTAGTTTTCCTATAGGTCTTGCTGTATGAAAAAAGTTCTTGAGACCTGAATTAAATATGACATTGCTCAGCAAGAAAAATCCTAATCTATAACCGAAATCTTTATGAATACAGCAATAGATAAAGCTAAAAACAAGAACTAAAAAAGTTTCTTCACCAGTCAGAGTAATCAGTTCAAAAAAATGATCCAGAAAATCAGAGCGAAAAGATTGAATGTATTTTAGTATTTCTAGTTGAATTTCCATTTTGGCACCTCATGAATAGCTTTCTATAATCATTATAGTACAAAACCGCTCGATTAATTCGAGCGGTTATCATTAGAATCATTTTAGAATGGAATTGATCAATCTCTGTTACAGTGTTTGTGCATAGGTTTCCTCTACTTTTTCCAGGAATGGAGCAAAGGTTTCATCGGAAAATTGAATTCCTTCATTGGAATGATAAAGAGGAATGGTACTGCTATTGATATAATAGTACAAGGAAGAGATACCTGTGCTTGGAACATAAACATAGAAGAGATCTCCTACTAATTTTTGAGTAGCAGCACGTTCTTTTTCTATTCTTAAATAAGGAATGAGATCTTCTGGAACCATGCTTTCATCCGGAAGCATATCAGGGATGTCAGAAACCACGGCATCACTTTCAACGATTGCCTTAATCATTTTATCCAATGAAACACTGGATGTATTATTTGCTCTGCCAGAAGCGTGATTTAATCCAGCAAAAACCAATAATACTACGAATAATCCTGCAAATAACCAAATAAATCTTTTACCATTGTTTTCGTTCATTGCTTAGACCTCCATATGCATACATAATTTTGAATAAGTCTCATGAACAGTAGTATAGCAGTTTTGCAGATTAAATGCAATTGTCTCACAAATATTTTATGTATTTTCTCTCAAAACAATAAAGAGAAAATTGCTTGAAATAATTTACAAAAATTGGTATTATATTTATGTTTTTACATCAATTACGTATAG
>ERZ773359.2008-NODE-2008-length-26595-cov-19.128335_pt1 | contig 26595 bp, 23 predicted proteins | sample MGYA00374955_ERZ773359 | MGnify/ENA primary metagenome ERZ773359 (study PRJEB29098, sample SAMN04486028) | biogas fermenter metagenome | study: EMG produced TPA metagenomics assembly of the Biogas fermentation microbial communities from Germany - Plant 4 DNA1...
TGCGTAAAGGAGCCAGAAAACAGTCAATGAAGAAAATGAAAAGACTGGCTGCTGTCCTGATTGTCGCATCCATGCTTTTTTCCGGCGCATCCTGCTCGCAGGGCGGCAAGCCCGCGGACGGCAGTCCGGACAGCAGCGGCGCCGACACATCGACGGACGCAGCGAACACCGAGGAAGAAACCGAGTACCGATATTACGAACATCTGCCGGCAAAGGACCTCGGCGGGATGGAGTTTCGCATCATCTCGAGGATAACCGACAAGGGTCACGATGCGCAGCAGTACACCGACTATGGCAACGACGAAATCGACGCCGAGGAGCTGGACGGCTCGCAAATCAACGATACGGTATACAAGCGGAATCGCGAGCTTGAGGAGCGGTACAATTTCTCATTCAACAGTATTCAACTGGACAAAAACCCCATGGCAACCGTCAGGCAAAGCGTTCTTGCCGGTTCAGACGACTTTGACGCTGTTGTGGACGGAATCGGCGCCATGTGCGACTATTCGATGTATTACCCGCTCGATGATGTCGGCGGACTCGATTTGTTTGCGTCCTGCTGGGACCAGAATGTCAACAGCAGCCTTTCGATAGGCAAAAAGCACTATATTGCCGTTGGCGATATGCTGACCCTTGACAAAAAAGGCACCTGGTGCATGCTGTTTAACAAAAAGCTGGCGGCAAACTACCAGCTTGGCTGCCTGTATGACCTTGTGCGCGCCGGCTCATGGACAATGGATGCCTTTTACTCGATGGCAAGACAGGGTTCAAGCGACATCAACGGCGACGGTGTCCAGGACGAAAGCGACGCGTGGGGATTTCTCACCGAACACTATAATATTAACATACTCATGTTCGGGGGCAAGGCACGATTTGCCATAAAAGATGAAAACGATTATCCGGTGCTTGACATTTACAACGACCGCACTGTTGCTGTTTTTGAGAAAGCCTTCAAAATCATGTCGGACAGAGACCTGTGCCTGAACATGGGCTGGTCGAAAAACGGGCCTGCCGACTGTTTGAAAGCGTTTGCCGAGGACCGCGGACTGTTTTATATGACCGGTATCGGTACGGCAATGGAATACCGGTATATGGACTCGGATTTCGGAATTATCCCGATTCCGAAATATGACGAGGCGCAGGACAACTATTACACCACGCTTTCCAAATTCAACTCTGCCGCAATCGGTATCCCGAAGACCAGCACAGCGCCGGATGATGTAGGTTTCATTTTGCAGGCGACCTGCATGGCATCCACCCACACGCTCAAATCCACGTTCTATAACATAGTTTTACACGGCATAATCATCCGTGACGAAGAGTCGCGCGATATGCTGGACATTATCTTCGCAAACCGCGTATTCGACATTATTTTCATCAACAACTGGGGCGGAATCGGAGATATTTTCACCACACTGCTGACCTCAAACAGCGACAAGCTGTCCTCGATGTATAAAACAAGAGAAAAAAGCGCTTTGACCGCAATAAGCAAAGCTATCGAAAAATACCAGCAGCTCGCCTGAATTTGACCCGCTCAAATGCACCGAGCCAAACAAAGCGAGCCTTTCCCAAAATAGAATAAAGTCATCACACGCCCTATATGCCAGCCTCCCCGCATAAAACGCGTGTGATGACTTTACTTGTGTATTTGAAGAAAACTATGACGGTAAAAAAAGCATATCTTGCGGCAATCGGTATATTTCTGTTTGTGATGATGGTCGGGGCTCCGCTGCTTTATACGGCCGACCGCGCCGGTATCATAACTGTAAAAGACATGGGCAACACACCCGAGCAAGCGACGGTTTACTCCGGCACGCCGTTTGACGGGCCGCTCAACGCTTTGTCAGCCATAAAAGCATCCATAACCAATCTTTACACCAATTTTATGCCCGGATACTATGAAATTGTGTATACATACAGCAAGCTGGAGAGCAGCGTCAACGCGCCTTTTATGCGGCTTTACAGCCGGGCGCGGGCAGAGCTTTATAAAAGCCTGCTGCAGCCGGAGGAGATTCCTGCAGTGCTTCATGTGGACGAAACGGACGAGCCGCCGCCGCCCGACCCCCACAAAGTGGTATCGGTCTCATCCACGCTGCTTTACACCTCCGGCATTCACCGCTACTATCGCGTGGACATAGCGTTTGAGGACGGCAAAGAAGTATCGTTTCTTGACACCGCCGTTATATTGTCCGACAAAGAGAAAGAGGCGCGCGTAAAAGTGCAGGCGAAAAGGCTGCGCCGCATTGCCGAATCAAACGAGGACGTAAATTTCTATTTCATGCTGCTGACCAGGATGCAGGATACCGATTATTTTGAGGATATTATACCGGGCGAAGAGTCGACCAAAGAGTATGCGGATTTGTTTCTTTCGCTGCTCGGCGACAATATAACAAAGCTGAAATGGGATATCGGCACTGTGCGCGACCGGACGGAGCGTGTCTATTTAACCGACCATCATTGGACGGTCTACGGCAGTTATATAGGCTTCCTTCAGCTTTGCGAGGCTATATGCCCCGACCACACGCCGGTGAAGCTCGGTGAAGCGGTGGATTTTCCGGACACCCGTTTTTACGGCAGCTATGCAAGAATGTGCCAGACAATGGATTTGTGGGACGAGTTCCGGGTGTATGACTTTGGGCTTGGGCCGTTTGTCTGCACGCCGCATTGGGATTTTGAGGGGCGGGTAGCGTATCTGCAGCAGCAAAAGTTCGCGTCGCCGGATATAAATGTTTACGCGGAGTTTTTCCCCAAAGTGAACATAGTCGAGTATCCCGAAAACCGCACCGGGCGCAACCTTTTGGTTATCGGCGACAGCTATACACAGGGGTTTGTGCAGCTGCTCGGCAGTGCTTTTGACAAAACAACCGTTTTCTACTATGATGATTACCCGGGCATGCATTACAACTCGGTTATAAAACAGCTTGGCATCACCGATGTGCTGTTTCTGCAGTTTTCCGACCGCATTTTGTTTGACATGTACGGGGACGACAAGCTGTCCTTTATCCGGCTGGACTGAGGAGATTAAACCATGCTGTTTTCGTCGGTAGTTTTTGTCTGCGCGTTTTTCCCGCTGTTTTTTGCGCTTTATTATGTGATGCCAAGCCGAACGGCAAAAAACATACTTCTTTTGGTCTTCTCGCTTATATTCTACGCATGGGGCAAGATTGTGAATCTGCCGCTTTTGATTGCGGCCGCATTTATCGGTTGGGCGGGCGGCTTGGCCATAGATTATTTCAGGCGAAGGGAAATGCCGGTTGCCGTCAAAACATCGCTGGCCGTGACGGTTGCGCTGCTCCTCGGGATGCTCGGGGCATACAAATATCTGGGCTTTATTGCCGAAAACATCAATCTGCTGTTTGGTCTGGATATTGCCGTACCCGAAATCGAGCTGCCTATAGGCATCAGTTTCTTTACTTTTCAAATACTGTCCTATGTTATAGACGTGTACCGCAAAGATGTTGCAGCGCAGAAAAACTTTTACATAGTTGCGGTATATCTGTGCGCGTTCCCGCAGCTTATCGCCGGTCCCGTCGTGCGGTACAGCACAGTGGAAACCGAGCTGACCGAGCGCGAGGTTTCGCTGGACGATGTATATGCAGGGGTTCGCCGCTTTATAGTCGGGCTTGCCAAAAAAGTGCTCATCGCCAATACGGTGGCGACCGCTGCGGACGGGATATTTTCGTATGACCCCGCCTCATGCGGCATTGTGGCGGCATGGATAGGGGCGCTGGCCTATGCCGTTCAGATTTACTTTGATTTTTCCGGTTATTCGGACATGGCAATAGGCATGGGCAGGATGATGGGCTTCCATTATCTCGAAAACTTCGATGACCCGTACACAGCGGTTTCGGTCACCGATTTCTGGCGGCGTTGGCACATATCCATGTCAACATTTTTCCGCGACTATTTGTATATCCCTCTCGGCGGTAACCGCGTGTCAAAACCGCGCTGGATAACAAACATTTTTGTCGTGTGGGCGCTGACCGGACTGTGGCACGGCGCTGCATGGAACTTTGTGTTATGGGGTGTTTATTTCGGAGCTTTGCTGGTGCTCGAAAAGCTGTTTTGGGGCAAAGCTATCGAAAAAATACCGGTGGCACGCAACCTTTATACATTGCTCACCGTTACGGTCGGCTGGGTGTTATTCCGGTCGGAAACTTTGGCCGACGCCATGGATAGGCTATACGCGATGGCGGGCGGCTATGGGCTGGGCACGGGCAAAATAAATTACACAATAATTTTGGAACGCAGCAATGTAGGCGGCATGTTTATAATCGCCATGGCGGCGGGTGTGGTTTTATCCGCCGGGCTTGGCAAATGGGCAGCGCAAAAAATCGACGGTATCACGGCAGCAGCAAAAAGAAGCGCTGTTGAATGTGTCGGATGCGTGCTGTCGTTTGGCTTGCTTTTACTGTCGGTGGCGTCTGTTGCGTCAGGTGCATATAATCCGTTTATCTATTTCCAATTTTAAGGGGCTGAGAAAATGCAGATTAGCGGTAGCGAAGTAGCTGTTTACAGAAACTGTGATATGCCGACCTGTGAAACGGGGGACAAACGGCGCGGAAATTACAGATGGTCGGTCAATTTTATAGATATTGACCCTGCTTTTGACTTTCAGATAAATTATGTAAAGCTGCTCCGTTCCATACGCCCTCTTTCGGCTCATATCCACGAAAACTCTGCGGAGATTGTGTACGGACTGCACGGCGAGCAATACTATAACATCGACGGCAAGGATTTTCGCGTGCTCGGCGGCGAGCTGCTGTTGTCTGCGCCGGGGACGGTTCACACTTCGTCCAATATTCCCGAACAAAAAGGCGATTTTTATTATCTGACCATAAATCCGGCTTGCCTGCGCGACGCGCTTTTCCCGTTCCCCGACGAAGACGAAACAATAAAAAAACTGACCGAAATGCTAAGCGGAAAAACGGCGGTCTATTATTACTCGGACATAAGGCAGATAACCCGGCTTGCAGAGGGGCTGAAGCGCACCTATATCTCGGACTGCAGCTGCAAAAAAACCCGTATCCGGAATCTGGTAACAAGACTGCTGCTGTTTACAATGGACGTTGTCGAAACAAAGCCGGTCAGACATACCCATACGGGTTTTATCGAAAGGGTCTATAAGTACATAGACGAGCATATATGCGAAAAACTCACCGTCGACAAGGTTGCAAACCATTTTATGTACAGCAAATCCACATTCCAAAAGATATTTCAGCGATATTCCCACATGACGGTGTACCAGTATATAATGGTGAGAAAAATTGAGGCCGCGAAAAAAATGATGCTGGAAACAGCCGGCAATCCCTATGATGTCTGGGAGACGCTTTCGTTTTCGTCCCAGTGTTACTTCGGACAGGTTTTCAAGCAGTATACCGGAATGACCGTCACGCAGTATCTCGACAGAATGAAAAGCGAAAATAAGTGACGCCCATGCCCAAAAGAAAACCGGCCTGACAGGCGAGAAAACAGCTTGTCGGGCCGGCTTTTCATTGCGGGGGCGAAGCTTGAAGAAAACGTATGGCTGCTTTGCGTTTATATTGCGTCACATTTGCAAAAATTATGCGGTTTTGCAGCCGAATTTTCACTGCGATGGTCAATTTCAATTAGTTTGTGGTATAATTGATGCAGGATTTTCCTTTTACCGGCATGCGAAAAGCAGAAAGGAGCGTGCATCAACCATGAAGTTGAGCATTTGGTCAAGCTACTATGTAGACCTCAGCCCCGAGGAGATGGTCTGCGAGTTTGAAAAGCACGGGATGCAATATTCCGAGCTTTCCGACGAACATGCGGCCGAGCTTTTGAAAAGAGGGGAGCCGAAAGAGGTCGGCAGGCGCTTCAAAGCATTTGCCGACAGCCATAATGTGAAATTCACGCAAGGCCACCTCTGGCTCAGATGCAGGCTGTGCGACAAGGACCGAGGCAATGTAACAAAAACCCTGAAATCATGGCTCGATTTGTTTTACGAGATTGGGATTAGCAGGGCAGTTTTGCATTGCGACGGCTATTCATTTCCGGAAAACACGCCGCCCGAGGAAAAATATCAGGCGAATATATCCGTACTGCGTGAGCTGACCGATTATATCAAAGGCAGGGAGATTGTAATATGCCTTGAAAACCTGCGCGGCTTCGCCGCCGATGCAGACGAGCTTTTATACATCGTAAATTCGGTCGGCGGCGACAACATCGGCATTTGTCTTGACACCGGCCACCTGAATCTTGCCTCAAGAGATCAACAGGGCTTTATCAAAAAGGCGGGAAAACATCTCAAAGCCCTGCATATAGCGGACAACGAAGGGCAAACAGACCAGCATATAATGCCGTTTGGGCGGGGGACTGTCGATTTTATAGGAGTCGTGCGGGCGCTGAAAGAGATAAACTATGACGGGCTGTTTAATTTGGAGATACCCGGCGAAAGACACTGCCCGCTGGAGATAAGAGGATACAAAATCGAATACATAAAGAGGATGTACGAGTATCTTTTAGACTGTAGCTAAAAAAATTGCGGCAATAAAATCACAAGAAAAGGAGCGATTTTATGCAAAAATTTACGGTCAGCCGGGACGACTCGATTTACGAGGCGTTTCCCGACATAATTATGCTGGAGAGCGGACGGCTGGTGTGTGTGTTCACCGAGTGCGAGCACCACGGAAACCGGGACAATTCCCGGCTGGTCTGCAAAATCAGCGAGGACAGGGGCAGGACGTGGTCGGATAAGTACCCTGTCACCGAGCGCGGGCGCCGTGACGCCTTTTTCGATTGCGCCAGACTTTCCGTTTTGTCCGACGGCCGGCTCGCGATGGTCTGCAACTATGTCGAGGACGGCGCGGAGGGAAGACGGTATGCAAACTTTTTGTGGTTTTCAGACGACGGCATAAACTGGATCGACCCGGTCGAGCTTCCGCTGCCCGGAATTGTGCCCGACCGGCTGCTCGAGCTTGAGAGCGGACGCTGGGTTTTCGCGTCGCACGACTACAGCCCCGAGCATGGCAAGCTCGCGCAGTACTGCATCTATTCGGACGACCGCGGCGCGACCTGGTCGGAGCCGGTTGTCATGGCGTCTGACCCGCGCTACCATCTCTGCGAGGCGTCGATGATAGAGGTCGAGCCGAACGTCATTGTCGCGTTCATGCGCGAAAACTCGGGCATGGGCTACGACTGCCTCAAGGCAATCTCACGCGACGGCGGCGAAAGCTGGGCGGGGCCGTTCAATGTGCCGCTCCCGGGCTGTCACCGGCCGACGGCGGGGATTTTGCGCGACGGGCGGATTCTGATTACATACAGGTTCATGCAGGGCGGCAAGGGCTGGCTCGGGCATTGGACCCAGAACATGTTCGGGACATTTATGCCTTTCGAGTGCGCGCTTGCCACCGAGCGGCACGAGCAGTCGGCAAGGATATTCCCGATTGACTATGACCGCAGCCCGGTGTCCGATATTGGCTATACAGGCTGGGTGCAGTTCGACGACGGCGAGGTCTATGTTGTAAACTATCTTGTCGACGACGCGCCGAAAGCTTATATACGCGCAAGCGCATTTTATCCGGATGAATTTTTGCTGAGCCAAAAATAACTCGGCACTGCGGAAGAGCGTTTCGCTCTCCCTGTTTTCATGGGGTAAAACGGTGCCGCGGCATTGACAATGCAGGATAAAAATTGTATCATAACAAAACGAAAATCAACCAAATCGAAACAGGAGGCATAGTGACGTTTTTATGGGCGTGTGTGAAGTTGTTGAGCTGACGCGTGACTATGGCAGGGGGCGCGGAGTGTTTGATGTGTCCTTTTCGATAACGGGCGGCGAGGTGTTCGGCTTTCTCGGCCCGAACGGGGCGGGGAAAACCACGACAATCCGCCATCTGATGGGGTTTTTGAAGCCGGAAAAAGGACGCTGCAGCATGCTCGGAAAAGATTGCTGGAAATATCGCGCCGAAATCCAGAAAAACGTGGGCTACATACCCGGTGAAATGGTGTTCTTTGACGATATGACCGGGATGGAGTTTTTGAATTTTATGGCTACATACCGCAATACGAAGTCAAACAGTCGCGCAAAAGAGCTTATTTACCGGTTCGAGCTGGACGCGCGCAGCAAAATCAAGAAAATGAGCAAGGGCACAAAGCAAAAGGTGGGCATTGTCGCGGCATTCATGCATGACCCGCAGGTGCTTATTCTTGACGAGCCGACCAGCGGGCTTGACCCGCTGATGCAAAGCAGGTTTATCGAGCTTGTGACCGAGGAAAAGGCGCGGGGCAAGACAATCCTTATGTCCTCGCACATATTTGAGGAGGTCGAGCGCACCTGCGACCGCGTAGCCATAATCAAAAACGGAAAACTGGTCGCGACCGACAATGTAAATGCTCTGAAGGCGGCGCAGGAAAAGAAATATATAGTTACGCTCGAAAGCGAGGAGGCGGCCGCCGCGTTTGCCGCCGAGGGATTGCGTGTCTCCGACATTACGGGCACCCAGGTGACAGTCATAGTGCAAAGCAATCTCGGCGAGCTTGTATCCGTCATGAACCGTTATCCCGTCACCGACCTGACAGTGCCGAACCAAAGCCTTGAAGAAATCTTTATGCAGTATTTTGGGGGTGACAGGGAATTATAAACTGGACACTGTACAAGCGCGGCATTCAGGGGAGCGTCAAGACACTGCTTATATTTGCCGCAGTGATTACAATGTATTTTTCCATTATAGTTTCCATGTTTGACCCGAATCTCGAAAACGTGCTGGATGAGTTTGCAAAAGCCATGCCGGAGCTATTTAGCATGGTGGGAATGAATCCGGTATCCACCGAGCTCGTCGGTTTTATGGAGGCTTATCTATACGGGTTCATCATGCTCATATTCCCCATGCTGTTTTCGATTATAAGCGCATACAGACTGGTCGCGCGACATGTCGACCGCGGCTCGATGACCTATCTTTTGGCGGCGCCGGTCAATCGCGCGACGGTCGCCTTCACCCAGATGAAAGTTATGGGCACAGGTATATTTCTTTTGGTGCTTTATGCCACTTTGCTGGGAATCGTCAATTGCGAGCTTGCCTTCCCCGGCGAGCTTGATATCGGCAGGTTTATAATGCTCAACGTTGGCGCATTGTGCCTTCATCTTTTCATCGGCGGCATCTGCTTTTTGTGCTCGTGCATTTTCAGCGAAAGCAAATATGCTGTCGGGCTGGGTGCCGGAATACCGACGCTGCAGTTTATCATACAGATGATTGCAAACACCGGAGAAAAGCTTGAGGGCGCAAGATACGCGACATTTTTCACGCTCTACAACTCCGGCGGCATCATTGCGGGCGAGCAGGGCGCAATGTGGGGGCTGGTTGCGCTTTTCGCGGGCGCTGTCGCGCTGTATGCTTTGGCGATTGCGATTTTCACAAAGCGTGACCTGCATATTTAGCGAAGTCTGCGGGATGCAGAAACTTGAGGCGTGTTTGCGTCCGCAGCACGTCGTATGATGACGGAAATGCAGTGCGGTGTCTGGCACAGATTAGGGCTGTATTGTTTCGCACTTGGGCGCGTCAAGCGGCCACAGCTAAAGGTGTGATACAGCCGGCGCTGTGTCTGCCGGCGCGCAGCAAGCGGCATTAAGGCTGCTGTCAAGCTGTGATACCGACACTGCGCGCGTCTAATGGCACAGCTTGAAGCTGCTTTGCTTTCGCCGGCGCACGACAAGCGCCACAGCCCGGCAGGGTATGCAGGCTAAATAAGAAAAAGTGCTCGCTGCGGCGAACGCTTTTTTGCTTTATTTGCCGAAAACGTTTTTTAGCTTAACCTGCTTGGCAAGCTGTCGCGCCTGCTTTTTCGGCATGCCGGATTTTACAAGCTGCTTTTTTAAGACAAACCTATGCAGCCAAACCCTTGCAGCTATCCATATAAGTATCAGCGGCAGCAGTATCAAAAACAGCAATATTTTGACCACAAACTTGGCTATCCGAAATGCCGCCCGCATAAAGTCTTTCACTGAATTGCTTTTCACCGGGTAGTCGGGTTATTTTGATATGCTGCTTGTCAGATCTTTGATGGAGAGCATATAGTCCTTTGCCATTTTCAGGGCTTCTTCTTGCGGGATGCCGTTGTCCATAAGCTCTTTATAGAAGCTGCCCACAGCCTGCCCCATTTTTTGGCCCGACTCGACGGAATAAAGGGTGTCCACGAGACTTTTTATCAGCTTCGGTAATTTCTCGGAAATCTCGTCAAACATTTCGCCTATTTCTTTTACGGGAATGTTAGACATAACAGCGCCTCCTATTATATAAATTGTGCTGCAAAACGCAGTGTTTTGCAGGTAATTTGAAGTGAGTCATAGACCGGTTCAAGGCAATCCAAAAATCTGTATTTGCCTGCCGTATTGGGGATTTTATCAAAGGCGGATTCCAGCATATCTGCCGGCACATCCTCCGCTTGACCGCAGCAGTGCCTGCCGATTTTTATTAAAAACGCGACCTCGTCCCTGCACGCCTTGCATTCGGAGAGATGAACGGCAATCCGGCAGCACTCCGGCTGGTCAAGCCTGCGGTTGATATAATCAATCAGCGCGTCCTGTATTTCTTGACAGCAGTGCATATTCATCCTCCCCCCTGCAGTTGTGCGCGTAGTTTTTTCTTGATGCTGTGCATTTTGCTTTTAACCGTTCCGAGCGGGATGCCGGTTATTTCGGATATTTCCGAGTAGGTCTGCCGGGCTGCAAAGGCCAAAAACACAATTTCTCTTTCGAGTTCGCTCAGCGTTTCGACGGCGTCGACGACATCGAGGCGGGTAACAATGCTGTCCGTTTCACTGTCGTTTACAAGCACATGCTCATAATCGGAAATCGGGGCGGCGGCAGCCTTGTATGCCGCTCTAAAATTGTCTGCGATTTTCCTGCGCACGATTCCCATTGCCCAGGTTTTGAAAGTCGACTGCGAGCCGAAACTACCGAGGCTCATCCAAATTGACAGCATCGACTCCTGCAGAATGTCTTTTATGTCTTCGTCGCTGCTCACGTGGATGCGTATGTAATTGTATATAACCTTCAGGTGCGGCTCCATCAGGCGCTCGAACGCCGGCCCGTCGCCGTCAAGCGCTTTTTGAATCAAGGCATTTTCTGTGCCGCCGGCGCCCAAAACCCCATGCACACCACCTCGCTTCCTGCTTTCAATAGTATAGTCGCAAAAAATTGCGGTTCGGTTCGGAGAATATTGTATTTTTTCAAAAAAATTTGCCCTTGTATCTTGTTTGAGCGACAAAAGCAGACATTATGCGCAAATTATGCTAAAATATGACTGTCATAAAAATGAGGGGGCAGAGCAATGCAAAAGTTTAGCTCATACCTTGCCGCCATCGACGACCCCGATAAAAGGGCGCGAATGGAGGGTATATTAAGCTTTATAAAACACTCGTTTCCCCGGCTCAAAACGGAAATAAGATGGAACCAGCCGATGTTTACCGACCATGAGACATTTATAATTGGCTTTAGCATTGCCAAAGGTCACATAGCCGTCGCACCGGAGGAGGCGGCGATGCAAGTCTTTGAAAAGGAAATCGAGCAAGCCGGCTACTCGCAGACAAAAATGCTGTTTAGAATCAAGTGGACTGACGAGGTCGACTATAATCTGCTGCGCAAAATAGCCGCATACAATATCGAGGACAAAAAAGGCATGACAAAATTTTGGAGATAAGGATTTTAACATAGCTTTGGGGCGTGACGCACAGGGTATGGCGCTGTGCGGGCGGGATATTGAAGACACGCCCCGGTAATTTTTGCGGCGGGACTTGCGAGGCGGTATGCACAGCATGGGAAAGCTGTCGCACTGTTTTATTTCATAGCGTTTTTATGACGAAAGGGCTTACTACCTGCAGGTGTCAGGTGGCAAGCCCTTTGATTTATGCAGCTATGCCTATTTGCCGCCGGCGTTTCACGAAAAGCACTCTATAATCCGCTGCCGGTCAGCCTCGAGTGTGCCGCGCCGCATAGCTAAAAGCACCGCGCCCGCCGCCATCGGGGGGAGTATGGCGTCAATCACCGGGGTTTCGGCAAATGCGCCGCCGTCCAGCCGGGCAAGCTCCGCGCGAAATGCACAGCCGAGCGCGCCTGCTTTGGACGCCCGCCATGCGCCGCCGCAAAGCGCGACTGACTTGCCGGCCGGCACGCCGTAAATCCGGTAAAGCGCCGCGGTTTGGCGGGCAAGCAGCGTACCCGCCTCATTTATAATCGCGCGCGCGAGAGCGTCGCCCTCGTCGCAGGCCGCGCCGACACAGGGCGCGAAGCCCGCTATCTTCATGTGGCGCGGTACCGGGTCTGCGTCGTTGTAAAATGTCCTGTAAAGCCCGCTCGTCATCGCATCTATAGTCTCCGCGGTGCCGCAGGGCGAGTCGCTGTCACAATCGGCTCCGACATAGCGCAAAAACGCGGCCGCAAGCGCCGTCGGCTCGCCCCAGCCGTTTATGGCGGCGACGGCAGCCCTAATTCCGCGGCTGCCAATCCAGTAACCGCCGCCCTCGTCGCCCAGCTCCGGACCGTAACCGCCGCGGTGAATGACCCGCTCGCCGCGCACCCATGCCGCGCCCGAGCCGGTGCCGGCAATGACGATGCAGCCGTCGTCGTCCAGCGCGCCGGCGAGCCGGCAGGCGTAAGCCTCGCCGAGGAATTTGACATCGCAGTCTGCAGTACGCGCCGAAATTGCCGCCAATACAGGAGCCGACGGGCCGACCACCACTCCGGCGGCGTCGGCGGGATACTTGCCGGTCTTGGCAAAAGCCTCGTCCAGCGCGCCGCCAATCGCCTCCTCGCAGTTTTGAGCGACACGCTCGTCGCCGAGAAAGCGCGCGTTTGTGCCGCCGGCGCGCCGCCGCGCGACGAAGTTGAAGTTGTCGTCGTATACAATTGCGGCGAGCTTGCTGCCGCCGCCGTCAAAAGCAAGATGAAGCTGCATATAAAAGTCCTCCGCGGTAAATCGTCGATTGTGCCCGTGTCCACCACGGGTTATTATAATACGCCGCGTGGCATATTTCAACAGCGGCGGCAGTAAAATACCAATAAAAAGGTGACAGGCATAAGCCTGTCACCGAATGTTCAATTAAAGCCCGCGTTTGACGTAATGGGTGTGCAGAATCTCGTGGGCCTTTTCGCTGCCGGGCTCGCCGAAGAACTCGTCGTACAGCATCTTGCAGACCGGGTTCTCGTGCGAACGGCGCAGCTTGTTGTTTGCGTCGACGGTATAGAGCACTTCGGCGCGTTTTGCGCGCAGGTCAACGTTGTTGCGCACGACAGGCGGCTGATAAGGCTGACCGCCGCCGTTGACGCATCCGCCGGGGCAGGCCATAACCTCGATGAAGGTTACATCCTCCTCGCCGCTTTTCACGCGGTCAAGCAGCTTCTTGGCGTTTGCGGTGCCGGATACGACCGCGACCTTGACTTCGAGATCGCCCAGCTTGTAGGTGGCGCGCTTGATGCCGGCGGTTCCGCGGACATCCGGGAAGTCGAGCTTCTCGAGCGGTCTGCCGAGTATGGACTCGGCGGCGGTGCGCAGAGCCGCTTCCATAACGCCGCCGGTCGCGCCGAAGATTTCGCCGGCGCCGGTGGCGGTGCCGAAGGGCTGGTCGAACTGCTCGTCGGGCAGGCTTCTGAAGTCGATGCCGGCGCGCTCGATCATGCGGCCAAGCTCGCGCGTGGTGACGGCGACGTCAACGTCCGGATAGCCCGACGCTGCCTGTCCGTCGCGGCCGACTTCGAACTTCTTGGCGGTGCAGGGAATAGCCGAAACGACGAAGATGTCCTTGGGATCGAGGCCGTTTTTCTGTGCGAAATAGGTCTTAAGTATCGCGCCGAACATCTGCTGCGGCGACTTGCAGGTGGAAAGGTTTTCGGTAAACTCGGGATAGTAGTGCTCGCAGAACTTTATCCAGCCGGGCGAGCAGGAGGTAATCATGGGCAGCACGCCGCCGTTTTTGACACGCTCGATAAGCTCGTTTGCCTCCTCGATGATCGTCAGGTCGGCGGTGAGGTTCATGTTGAACACGCCGTCGAAGCCCAGCCGCTTGAGAGCGGCGACCATCTTGCCCTCGACTTCGGTGCCCGGCTCATAGCCGAAGCATTCGCCGATTGTCGCGCGCACAGACGGTGCGGTGAAGATATAGACATGCTTTGTCGGGTCGGCAATGGCGTCGAACACTTTCTGTGTGTCGTCGCGCTCGTGCAGCGCGCCGGTCGGGCAAACGACAGTGCACTGGCCGCAGTTGATGCAGGCGGTTTCGGCGAGCTCGGACTCGAACGCGCAGCCAATCTCGGTGTCAAATCCGCGGTTGTTTGCGCCGATAACGCCGACAGCCTGAACTTCATGGCAGGCGGCAACGCAGCGGCGGCAGAGTATGCACTTGGAGTTGTCGCGGACAATGGAGGGCGACGACTCGTCTTTGGTCGTCTTGGTGCGCTCGCCGGTGAAATAGAAGGAGTTTACCTGATAGTCGCGGCACAGCTTCTGCAGCTCGCAGTTTGTCGAGCGGATGCACGACAGGCAGTCCATGTTGTGGTTGGAGAGCAGAAGCTCGAGGTTGAGTTTGCGTGCTTTCTGGATTTTGGGGCTGTCGGTCTTTATGACCATGCCGTCGGAGACGGGGTAAACGCAGGAGGTCACCATGCGGGAGGGCTTGCCGCCCTCGGAAACCTCGACAAGGCAAATCCGGCATGCGCCAATTTCGTTTATATCACGCAGATAGCAGAGGGTGGGAATATCGATGTTGGCGGCACGGGCGGCGTCAAGCACCGTCATGCCTGCCGGCACTTCGTAATCTCTGCCGTTTATTGTAACTTTTACTTTATCCATGTTACTGATGCGGCTCTCCTTTCTTAGTTCTTGGATATGGCGCCGAATGCGCAGTTATCCATGCAGACGCCGCACTTGATGCACTTCGACTGATCTATAACGTGAGGCTCTCTGACCTTGCCCGAAATTGCGGAAGTTGGGCATTTGCGTGCGCATTTCGTGCAACCCGTGCATTTTTCGGGATCTATGATAAACTGAACAAGTTTCTTGCAAACATGAGCGGGGCAGCGGCGCTCTTTGATATGCGCTTCGTACTCGTCGCGGAAGAAGTTGAGCGTCGAAAGTACGGGGTTGGGCGCCGTCTGGCCGAGACCGCAGAGCGACGCGGTCTTCACGAAATCGGACAGCTCTTCAAGGCGCTGCAAATCTTTTTCGGTGGCCTTGCCGTCGATTATCTTGTCAAGAATCTCGAGCGTGCGCTTCATGCCGATGCGGCAGGGCGTGCACTTGCCGCAGCTTTCGTCGACGGTGAAGTCGAGGAAGAAGCGGGCGATGTCCACCATGCAGTTGTCCTCGTCGATGACAATCATACCGCCCGAACCGATGATGCAGCCGATAGCGGCGAGCGAGTCGAAATCGACCGGCGTGTCAATGAGCTTTGCGGGTATGCATCCGCCGGACGGGCCGCCTGTCTGAACGGCCTTCAGCTCCTTGCCGTCCGGGATACCGCCGCCGATATCATAGATGATTTCGCGCAGCGGCATGCCCATGGGCACTTCGATAAGACCGGTGTTGTTTATCTTTCCGCCCAGCGCGAAAACCTTTGTTCCCTTGGACTTTTCGGTGCCGTAGCTTGCGAACCAGTCGGCGCCGCGAAGAATAATCTGCGGGATGTTTGCATAAGTTTCAACGTTGTTGAGGATGGTGGGCTTTTCGAACAGACCCTTTGTCGCCGGGAACGGCGGACGCGGACGCGGCTCGCCGCGCTTGCCTTCGATGGACGTCATCAGCGAGGTTTCCTCGCCGCAGACGAACGCGCCGGCGCCGAAGCGCAGCGACAGCTCGAAGTTGAAACCGGTGCCCATGATGTTCTGGCCGAGCAGGCCATACTCTTTTGCCTGGTCGATGGCAATCTGAAGCCTTGATATTGCGGTCGGATACTCGGCGCGGACATAGATGTAGCCCTCGTCGGCACCGATGGCGTATGCTGCGATGGTCATGGCCTCTATGATGGCGCCCGGGTCGCCCTCAAGCAGCGAGCGGTCCATAAACGCTCCGGGGTCGCCCTCGTCGGCGTTGCAGCAGACGTATTTTTTCACTTTGCCGCGATTGTCCGAGGCAAATCTCCATTTCAGGCCGGTGGGGAACCCCGCGCCGCCGCGGCCGCGCAGGCCGGATTTGAGAACCTCGTCGATTACCTCGTCCGGCGTCATCTCGGTGAGCACTTTGTGAAGCGCCTGATAGCCGTCGCGAGCTATGTAATGGTCGAGATTCTCGGGGTCGATGACACCGCAGTTGCGAAGTGCGATGCGCACCTGCTTTTTCATGAAAGAAGTGTCGTCGAGCGAGTAGACGGCACGCCCGTTTTCGGTGAGCATAAACTCTACGACGGGCTGCCCGCCTTTTATATGTTCCTCCACCACGCGCTGTGCGCGCTCGGCAGTCATTTTGATATATGTCACTTTAGGTTTGCCCGCTTCATAGACCTCGACGATAGGCTCGTACTGACAGATGCCTATACATCCGGTACGCTCAACGCGGACATTATCCATACCGGCGGAATATTCTTTAAATGCAGCCATGACGGGATTGGCTCCGGCTGCCATGCCGCAGGTAGCAAGCCCTACAACGATACGGAAACCGCCGTCGGCTGCGGTTATGCCGGGGGCTTTTCTGTCGCGCAGGGCAATAAGATCGTTGTAATTCATGATAGCTTACAAATCCCCCTTAAGCCTTGTACTTGGCGAGCACGCTCGCCACCTGATCGGTTGTCATTTTGCCGTAAACTTCGTTGTTTATGACCATAACGGGGGCAAGTCCGCATGCACCGACGCAGCGTGTCGCCTCGAGCGAGAATCTGCCGTCGGCAGAAATGCCGCCGACCTCGACACCAAGCTGCTTTGACACCTCTTCGAGGACGTCCCCCGCGCCTTTGACGTAACAAGCGGTGCCCAGACAAATAGAAATAGCGACTTCACCGCTGGGATTCAGCTTGAACTGTGAGTAGAAGGTTACGATACCGTATATTTCTTCTGCCGGTGTGCCGGTTTCCAGTGCAATGATGCGCTGAACTTCGGGCGGGAGATAGCCGTAGATCTCCTGTGCCTCCTGAAGTATAGGCATCATCGCGCCTTTGACCCCGCGATATTTTTCGATGACGGCCCGCAGCTTTTCTTCCTGCTCGGGCGTGCCATGAAAATCGACAGCGGTCAGCTTCTTTTTCATGACGAACAAACCTCCGTTTGATGTTAAAGGTAAGTAATTTTAATCATACCGACCTATTATACTACAGGCTATAACAAAAATCTATATCTATTATAAAAAATTTATCATTTTTTAATATTTTTATTTTTACTCTCTCACATTATCTGTTAAATAACGAGGTAAATATTAACATATCAGCATATAAGTATAAAACAATAAATACTCAATGGGAGCGGTACTGTGCTATCATTTGTTAACAGTCACATTTTAGCGCCAATTGTGACAACCGTATTGTTGCTTTCCGGCATATATTTCACATTCAAACTCAGGCTTTCTCCCGTTCGGATTTTCAGGGTGCTGACAATAAAAAGCACTGCCACAGGTATCAGCCCGTTCCGCGCGCTTACGGTTGCGCTGGCGGGGACGCTGGGCGTGGGCAACATCGTGGGCGTCGCGTCTGCGATTTCGCTGGGCGGCCCGGGGGCGGTGTTTTGGATGTGGGTCAGCGCGCTGCTGGTGATGGCGCTCAAATACGCCGAGGTCGCGCTTTCGGTCAAGTACCGCCGGGCGGAGGAAAGCGCCGGCGGGGAGGATGCGCCATCATATTACGGCGGGCCGTTTTACTACATACGTGACGGGCTGGGCTATCGGCGCACGGCAAAGCTGTATGCGGCGGTGCTGGCGGTCGACTCGTTTGCGCTCGGCTGCGTTATCCAGACCAAAGCCGCCGCCGACGGGATGGCGGGTGCGTTCGATATACCGAAGCTGGCGACCGGCGCGACAATCGGCATTTTGATGCTGGCCGTCACGGTGTTCGGCATCAGCGGTATTTCAGAGGTCACCGTGCGGCTGATACCGTTTTTGACTGTGGGATATGCGGTGTTGTCGCTGTGCATTATACTGCCGTTTGCCGGGATGCTGCCCGAGGTGATGGCGGATATCGTCAGGTCGGCGTTTTTGCCGGAGACGGCGCCCGGTGCGGGTGTTGCCGGGCTGATGGGAATGTTCAACTTCGCCGCACTGCGATTTGGGGTCGCGCGCGGGATATTTTCAAACGAGGCGGGCTGCGGCAGCTCGGGCATAGCGCATGCCGCCGCCGACACCCGCTCGCCGGCGGATCAGGGCGCATGGGGCGTGTTTGAGGTTTTCGCCGACACCATTGTGCTGTGCGGGCTGACCGCGTTTGTGCTGCTTATAGCTCGAAGGCTTTTCCCCGGCAGCAGCGCTCTGCTCGGCGGGGGCATGGAGGCGGTGTCTATGGCCTATGGCAGAGGCATTTATACCGTGGTCGAGAGCTTGCTTGGCGCGTCGCCCGAGTTTTGCGACGCGGCGGCGAGGTTGGCGGTTTCGTTTATCGGCAGCTCCATCTGCATGTACGCGCTTGCGACGGTTATATGCTGGTCGCATTACGGCGCCGAAGCGCTTCGCTTCCTTGTCGGCAAACACAGTGGAGGGCTGCGCGCCGCTTACCTTTGCTGCTGTGCGGCGTTTTGCGCCGTTGGCTCCATCGCCTCGGAGGGGGTCGCGTGGGATGCCGCCGACGCGGCGCTGGCGATGATGACGGTCATAAACACCGTATGCGTGCTTAAACTGCGGGACGAGGTGCCGACATTCAGAGAGAAAGCGCCGCTGCGGCTCGAAAAATCCGCCCCGCAGAGCGGATAAAGCGAAAGCGCGCAAGACGCGCCCACACTGCGGCTGCCGCCGGTACTCTTATATAACGCACACTGCGGCTGCCATTGTATTCTTATATAATAGGAAAAGATAGCTTTAGTCGTATTGGACGCGCATGTGTTTTATGCGCCTGCCTGTGAATGGGAACAACGCGGTCCGGTTCGGGCAACACGCGGTTTATGTGCCGTACCGTCTACAAGGAACATTGCGGGGCACAGCATCACCGCAGCCGCGTCAAAAGCGAACGGCAGCGCCGGAGCGGCGAAAAAAGGCATACAAACAGCGGGAACGGACGGCCGTTCCCGCTTGCATTATTTCAGTCTTTCCATAAATTTTCCGATGCGCTCGAGAGCTATGTCGATGTGTTTTACCGAGTAAGCATACGAGATTCTGGCAAATCCCTCACCGCATTCGCCGAATGCGGTGCCGGGCACGATGGCGACGCGCTCCTCATAAAGCAGCTTTTCGCAAAACTCATCACTTGTCATGCCGAACCCGCCGATGTTGGGGAAGACATAAAACGCGCCTTCCGGCTCAAAGCAAGGCAGACCGAGCTTGCGCAGCCTGTCCACTATGTAGCGGCGCCTGCGGTCATATTCCGCTTTCATCATTTCGATGTCCTCGTCCCCCGCGCGCAGCGCCTCTATCGCGGCATACTGGCTTTGCGTGGGCGCGCACATTATCGCAAACTGGTGTATTTTTACCATCTGGCTTGTAATCTCTGCCGGCGCAAGCGTATAGCCGAGCCGCCAGCCGGTCATCGCGTATGCCTTTGAAAAGCCGGCGGCGATAACGGTGCGTTCGCGCATGCCGGGCATGGAGGCTATCGAAACGTGCTTTCCGCTGTAGGTCAGCTCCGCGTAAATCTCGTCGGACAAAATCAGGATGTCGGTGCCGCGCAAAACGTCGGCTATTGCGGCGACGTCATCGGCATCCATGACCGCGCCGGTGGGATTGTTGGGGTAGGGAAGAATCAGCAGTTTGGTCTTGGGCGAGATGGCGGCGCGCAGCTCCTGGGGCGTCAGCTTGAATTTGTTTTCCTCTTTGGTTTTTATCAGCACCGGGGTGCCGCCTGCGAGCTTTATCAGCGGCTCGTAGCAGACAAAGGCGGGGACAGGCAATATAACCTCGTCGCCCGGGCAGACTATCGTGCGCAGCGCAAGGTCAATGGCCTCGCTGCCGCCGATGGTTACTATAACTTCGCTCTGCGGGTCATACTCCAGCCCGAACCGGCGTTTTTGGTATTTGGATATTTCCGAGCGCAGCTCGGCAAGCCCGCTGTTGGACGTGTAATATGTTTTGCCGCGCTCCAGGCTTTCGATAGCCGCCTCCCGGATGTGCCAAGGGGTCACAAAGTCCGGCTGCCCGACAGTCAGGGAAACCGCATCTTTCATTTCGTCCAGCAAATCGAAAAATTTGCGGATTCCCGACGGTTTGAGCGCCTGTACCTTCGGTGAAAGCAGTCGACTGTAGTCGGTCACAGGATATTGCCCCTCTCGTCGACCTCGGGTGCGCCGTAGACGATGCCCTTGTCTTTGTATTTTTTCAGCACGAAGTGAGTCGCGGTGGAAATGACATCTTCCATCGGCGCTAGTTTGTTGGCGACGAAATAGGCGACATCCTTCAGCGTTTTGCCTTCAATCGTTACCAAAAGGTCAAACCCGCCGGACACAAGCGAAACGCTTGTGACCTCGGGATAGTTGTAGATTTTCTCTGCTATGCGGTCAAAACCTTTGTCGCGCTGGGGCGTGACTTTCAGCTCGATAATAGCGGATACATATTCGCGGTCGGTTTTGTCCCAGTCGATAAGCGTCGTGTAGCCGATTATGACGCCTGTGTCTTCGTATTGTTTAATCGCGGCCTTAACCTCTTCTTCGGTTTTGCCGAGCATAACCGCGATTTGCTCGGCCGTCAGCTGTCCGTTTTCTTCAAGCAGCTTTAGTATCGTATCCATGCACACTTGTCTCCGTAAAAAATTAAAAGTGCAGCGCGCCGGACAGCGCGCAGGTTATTTGCTTTGAATATTACAGGTATGCGCCGAGCTTTGCAAGTGTTCGGCGTATCTCGGTTATATCGGCATCGCGCGCGGGTTTGCCGGACGAGGCGGCGACCGCCGCTCCGACCCCGGCAGCCTGACCGGTAATATAGCAGCCCGGTATAACGCGGATGGACGATTGTATGTACCTGTCGGCGGAAATGCAGCGCCCGGCGACCAGCAGGTTGTCAAGCCCGCGCACCACAAGCGCGCGATAGGGTATTCCGTAACTTTCGCCTTTTTTATAGCGATAGCGCTGGTGCTCGTCGGCAAATTTCCTGTAGCCGGTATCGTCGTTTGTGGGCGAGTGAATGTCGACGGGATAGCTGTAGCGCCCTATCTCGTCCTCAAACGAGGCGCGATTGAGGAAGTCGTCCAGCGTCATGACATATTCGCCCATAACGCGCCGGCTTTCACGGATGCCCAGCTGCGGCGCCGAGATTATGGGATGCGCTTTTTCAAATCCGGTGAGATATTCGCGGTAGTATTTCTTGTACTCGTCAAGCTGGCGCCGCGCGGCGATTATACCGCGTGTCAGCGACCTTGCAGAACGCGCGTCGACGTCATAGATGTGGCCGCCGTTCAGCCCGCCGACGCCCATCCCCTCCGCCTCGCCCTCCGAAAGCCGGAACATGCCGGGCAGGTGGCGGTCGATGTTGGAAAACACTCCGTCGGCAAACGCGCGCTCCAGCTCGCGCGAGTCGGGCGGCACGACGCGCGTCCAGTCGATGTCCGCCCAGATGCTGCACAGGGTGGTTGCCATGACCCTGCCGTCCCGGTCGCCGTACTCGCACTCGGCGCCGGCTATTGCCGAAAGCTCACCGTCGCCGGTGCAGTCGATATACACCTTGGCGCGCGCGGCGAAAATATGCCCTTTTGCGGCGCAGACAACGCTGTCGATGCGCTCTCCATCCCGCACTGCGTCAATTACGGTGGTGTGGAACATGAAATCGGCGCCCGACGCCTCCACAAGCTCGTCGCAGCAGCGCTTGTAAAGCTCAACCGGTATGGCGGGAGGGGTGTACTTGCGGTATCCGCCCTCCGCCCGCTCTTTCATATAATCGTAGATTTCGCGTCCGATTCCGGCGGCAAGGAAATTTTCGCCGTCACCGAATGTCATGTGGCAGGGAATAAGCATATTCACCGCCGCGCCGCCGAAATTGGCTGTCGATTCAGCAATAAATACCCGCGCGCCGCAGCGCGCGGCCGCAATCGCAGCGGCGACGCCCGCGGGTCCTCCGCCCGCGACAAACACGTCGGTTTCAATTTCGACGGGAATCTCTCGCCTGTACTCTAAAAAGCGGCTATTTTCCATGACGGGCGCCCCCTATAAAAAATAACAGTTATCATTTATTATAGCATAGCTGCCCTTTTTTGTCCATAGCATGCGGCCATATTTTTGGCAGCGCAATTTTGCCCCAAGTTTATTCAATTTTTCGAAATAATGTATTGATATTTGCGCTATTGTGTGTTATCATCTGGTTTGATTGAATAATTGTTTATGAGGTAAACGATATGGTTAAAGAAACGATATACTCGGTTCCTCGAGTAGGCACCGTCGATTTCGGCTGCCTTATCACCACTCCGACCGGCTTTGACCCGTCGAAAGAGAAGCTGCCGCTGATTGTTTTCCTGCACGGCGCCGGTGAGCGCGGCTCCGACATCGCGAAGCTGCGCGTGCACGGCATACCTAAGCTTTTTTCCGCCGACCCCGACTGGCGCGGCCTGCGTGTTGTCACGCTGTCACCCCAGTGCCCGGAAAACACGACCTGGAACATGCTCGCGCCGGAGGTCATGCAGCTTATTGTGCATGTTTGCGACGAATACGGTGTCGACCGCGACAGGGTCAGCCTGACCGGCCTTTCGATGGGCGGTTTCGGCACATGGGAGATAGGCATGCAGAACCCCGACTTTTTCTCGGCGCTCGCCCCTATCTGCGGCGGCGCGATGACATGGCGGGTCGGCGCGCTCAAAAACATGCCGATGCGCGTGTTCCATGGCGAGGATGACCCGGTTGTGCCTGCCCAAAACTCGATTGAGGCCGTCGAAAAGCTGCGCCAGGAGGGAGGCAGCCCCGAGCTTACAATCTATCCGGGCGTTCAGCACGACAGCTGGACACATACATACGAACAGACCGACCTTATCGAGTGGCTTGTCGCCCAAAAACGCCGGTAAAATGCTCGCCCGAGTAGCCGACTTTGCTTTTGCCGACGCGTTTTGTGCGCTGCCCGCACGCGACGAGCGCGGCAATAAAGGTACATTCGGCACGCTGACCGCCGTTTGCGGGAGCGTGCCCTATCGCGGCGCGGCGGTGCTCGCGGTTTCGGCGGCGCTGCGCTGCGGGGTCGGCATAGTGCGGCTTGCCGCGCCCGAGTGCGTGGTCGCGGCCTGCGCGGCGCAAGTGTGCGAGTGCATATTTTTGCCGCTGCCCGACTGCCCCGACGGCTTGCCGCTGCCCGGGCAGGCGCTCGAGGCGATGGAGCGTGCGGCGGCCGGCTCGACCGCTCTGCTTTTGGGCTGTGGGCTGGGCAACTCTGCGAGAACGCGCTCGATAGTCGAGTGGGCTGCGGAGCATACGGAGGGCATACCCGTGCTGCTTGACGCCGATGCGCTCAACTGCATGCAGGGCGACATTAAGCCGCTCGAAAAGCTTGGCGCCCGCGCGACCATAACGCCGCATGTCGGCGAGTTTTCGCGCCTGACCGGGCTTGGGATTGGCGAAATAAAAGAAAACCCCGCAGGATCGGCATCTGAGTTTGCAAGCCGGCTCGGCTGTACTGTTGTGCTCAAGGATTTTGTCACGCACATCGCTTCGCCGGACGGCGAGGTGCTGCGCTGCGGGGCGCCCAACTCAGGCCTTGCAAAGGGAGGCAGCGGCGACGTGCTCGCCGGCATAACAGCCTCGCTTTTGGCACAGGGGGTGCCGCCAAAGCTCGCGGCCGCTGCGGGCTGCGCATTGCATGCAGAGGCGGCGCGGCGCGCCTCCGAGCGGCTCACCCGGCGCGCGATGCTGCCCTCCGATATTATAGCCGAGCTGCCCGGCGTGTTTGCGGCGGAAGTCATGTGACGCGGTGCCGGCATACGGGCGGCAGCACTATAGGAGCCTTACCACCACGTTTACTGATATATATTGGCAAAGGAGAAAGCAATGAAAAAACTCTCGCTTTTGCTGGCTTTGGCAGCCATAGTGACGGCTATATTGCCGTCATGTGCCGGCGGAAAAGAAGCCGCCGCAACCACAACGGCAGAGACGGCGGCGGAAAGCGAAACTTCGGAGATAGACGCTCGAATGGCTATCTCAGACGAGCTGCCCGAAAGGGATTTTGGCGGCAGGGAGTTTCGCATCTACTCGTCGCCCGGGCGCGAGACCACTTTTTATGCCGAAGAGCAGAACGGCGAAGTCATAAACGACGCCATATTTAATGCAATCGCCACAACCGAAGAGCGTTTCGGCGTCGATGTCGTCAACATAGAATCGGGCGGCGACGACGTTGGTCACAACGATAAGATTCGAACGGCAATCACCGCGGGCGACGACGCTTTTGAGATTGCCGAAAACCACGACTCGCTGTCCGGCGGACTTGCGGTTCAGGGACTGCTTTTAAACCTGTACGATATTCCTCACCTCAACTATACAAAGCCCTGGTGGCCTTCTCACGCGGTGGAGTCGCTGACATATCGCGACAAGATGTTTTTGGCAAGCTCCAACTTCAGCTACCGCGGCTTTCACTGGACGCGAGTTATATATTTTAACAAAGACCTGCTCGTCGACTATAACATGGAGGAGCCGTACGGATACGTTTTCGACGGCACCTGGACGCTGGACAGGTTTATCTCGCTTGTAAAGGATACATACGAGGACCTCAACGGCAACAGCACGCGGGACGACGACGACCTGTTCGGCTATGTCGCAAAAGGGCCGATATACTGCTATCTCGAGCAGTACAGGCTCAATCCGGTTATCAAGACCGAGGACGGCGGGCTCGAGCTGGGCGTTAACAACGAGCGCACGCTGACTCTCGTCGAAAAGATGTACTCGCTGCTGCACGAATCCGCCGGCGGCTTGATACGCGATTTTGAGGGAGCGGAAAAGATTTTCGGCTCAAAGCGCGCGCTGTTTGCGTTCGGCTATATCTCGGACGCGGTGGACAAATACCGCTACACCGACGTCAACTACGGAATAGTCATGCAGCCAAAGCTTGACGAGGCGCAGGACAGCTATTATGCCGAGTACACCGACCGGTTCCTGCTGTTCCCGATAACGTCGCAGGACACCGACTTTTCGGGTATGATTTTCGAGGCGATGAGCGCGGAGGGCTACAAGCAGATTTTCCCCGCATACTATGAAATCGCGCTCAAACAGAAGTTCACCTACGACGACGAGTCGGTTCAGGTGCTCGATATTATAAACGACGTGCGGGTCATCGACTTTTCGTACGTTTATATACCCGACATCAACGGCATGCTCAACACGCTGTTTTACGGCACTCCGTCGAGAGATTTTGCCTCGCTTTATGCCAGAAACGAGAAATCGCTTAATGCAAAACTGAAGCAGATAACGACCTCTTATGAAAAACTGGAGGAGCGGCTCGGCACATAGCGTCCCCATTTTAGTGCCGCCTCGCAGCCTGCAGTAATCCGGACGGTATTCCCAAACTTGACGACAATATCAATCTCAATCATTTTAAACAGGGAAGAAAAGCAATGAAAAAGCTCGCTATTTTCCTTGCGCTTATTTTGGTGCTGACCACACCGGCGGCGTCCTGTGCCGGACAGGGGGACGGCGGCGGGGCTGATACGACTGCAGCGGTCACCGAAAGCGAGACCACCGAGCTCGAGGCGCGAATGGCAATCCCTGACGATTTGCCCGAAAAAGATTTCGGCGGCAGGGAGTTCCGCATATACTCGTCGACCGGTCGCGAGGAGACGTTTTACACCGAGGAGCAGACCGGCGAGGTTATAAACGACGCGATTTACAGCGCGATTAACCGAACCGAGGAGCGCTTTAATGTGGATGTGGTCAACATTGACTCCACCGGTGACGACGTGGGCCACAACGAGAAAATCCGCTCCATAATCACCGCGGGCGAGGACGCTTTTGAGATTGCCGAAAACCACGACTCGCTGTCCGGCGGACTTGCGGTCCAGGGGCTGCTGCTCAACCTGTACGATGTTCCGCATTTGAACTTTGAAAAGCCCTGGTGGCCGTCGAATGCGGTGGAGTCGCTGACCTTCCGCGAAAAGATGTTTTTGGCAAGCTCCAACTTCAGCTATCGCGGCTTCCACTGGACGCGCGTTATCTTCTTCAACAAAGACCTGCTTGTCGACTACAATATGGAAGAGCCGTACAAATACGTCTTTGACGGCACATGGACGCTTGACACGCTCGCATCGCTTGTAAAGGACACTTATGCCGACCTCAACGGCAACAGCCAGCGTGACAGCGACGACCTTTACGGCTATGTTGCGGAAGGCCCCATCTACTGCCATCTCGAGCAGTATGACCTGACCCCGCTTATCAAGACCGCAGACGGGGGGCTCGAGCTGGGCATAAACAACAACCGCACATTAACACTTATAGAAAAGCTGTATTCGCTTCTGCATGAATCGCAGGGCGCGATGATAACGGGCTACGGCGAATCGTACAACTGGTTTTCCACCAACCGCGCGCTGTTTGCGTTCGGCGAGATATTCCATGCGGTGGACAAATACCGCTAC